>Ga0081455_10000402_pt1 | contig 57123 bp, 58 predicted proteins | sample TabmetS3T2R1_FD_70207 | JGI IMG/M metagenome (GOLD analysis project Ga0081455, IMG submission 70207) | Tabebuia heterophylla rhizosphere microbial communities from the University of Puerto Rico - S3T2R1 | ecosystem: Host-associated > Plants > Roots > Rhizosphere ...
GCTTTTGCCGTGTTGAGGTTGACTGCAAGTTGATACTTTGTCGCTGCCTGAACCGGCATCTCAGCCGGCTTCTCGCCCTTAAGAATACGATCAACGTAGCCGGCGGCCTGCCGATAGAAATTGATCGAATCGGCGCCGTAACTGGCTAGGCCGCCATCGGCAACGAAGAGCCGTAACGGATAGGTTGCCGGCAAGCGATATCGTGCTGCCAGAGAAATGATCAGGTCACGGCTATTAATAGTCAGTGGAGCTGCAGCGCAGATCAGGCCGCAATTCGATCCACGTGCAAATTCGGTGATCGTCTCCTCTACGTCTTTGGCATTTCGCCCACCGAGAGGGGTCAGCTCTACCCCGAACGACGGCGCCACAGACTGGATGGCGGCGTACTGGCCAACATTCGAGTGTACCGTTGGGTCTCGAACGACGCCGACACGCGTAACGCGCGGCGCTATTTCTTTGAGCAGCTCCAGCCATTTTGCGCCGATGCCAAATTCGAAAAATTGAAAACCAGTCAGGTTGCCGCCGGGCTTCGCCAGGCTGGCAACAAAGCCCGTGGTCACCGGATCTGCCACCATCACAAATACAATCGGCAGAGTGCGGGTTGCCTGTTGCAACGCGACCACCGACGGAGTGGAGGTCGCAAGGATGACGTCGAGCGGCAGCGCCGCCATCTCCACGGCAGCTTTCTGGCTGGAATCGGTATCGCCGCTCGTCCACCGATACTCGATCTGCAGATTGCGGTCAGTGGCCCAACCCAATTGCTGCAATTCCTGAAGAAATACCTTGATACGTGCCTGTGCTTCCGGATTGTCCTTGTCGGGGTACGGCATCAGCACGCCAATGCGCCGCGTCCGGCCGGACTGCTGCGCACGAGCCGCGAGCGGCAATAGAGCGGCGCCGATAAGACCGATAAATTCTCGTCGCTTCATTCCTGCCCCCGGAGGTCAGATACGGAACAGTACCAATCGGCGCCAGTCCTCGGAAAGAGGCGAAAACAGACATCGGCAAACCGTCATGTCTGCTTTACCCCCGAGAGCGGACATGTGCAGTGCACTAGCTGATGTCGGCTAAGGGCCAATAGCGGACATCAGCCACTGTTTATTGCGTCTGCCGCCTACAAAGTATCTTCGATCCAGTCAGCGACGAAATCGATGCCGATTTGGCGGTTGTCGACATTCGCATGCTCTGCGCCACGTTCGCTTTGCCCCGGAAAGCAGACATGTGCGGCGCAACCAGCGATGTCGGCTAAGGGCCAGAAGCGGACATCACGCAGGTTGCGTGGGGGCTGCACCCATTGTCCGGCTGAACTCCGGTTCATGGACCTTACAAACGGGTTCATGCGTTTGTTCGCCACAGGGCGACAAACTAAGGAACACCGTCCATGCGTAAAGCAATCTTGGGTGCAGCAAGTGCGCTAGCTGTTGCCTCGCCGGCAGCGGCCGCCGATCTGGTGGTACCTCGCTATAGCGAAGCTCCAAGCTACCAGTATCGCGCGGCACCGCCTGTCGTTTTCGAGGAGCCGGCTCCTGTCATCGTGGCGCCGCCGCCAGTGGTCGTTGAAAGCTATCCGGTCTATGCGGCACCGCCCGGATACGCGGCACCGCCTACCTATGCATACGCCCCTCCCGTTTGGCGTGAAGGATGGGGCCATCGAGGTTACTTCCCCGGTCGTTGGTAAGTCTCGGGTGTAAGCGCTTGCTACGGTGCGATCGGTTTCTGACCGTCGCCGGCGGTAGCTCTCGAACAGGATCGAAAATCAAATTTCATGCTTAGCATCGTGCCCAACTGTTCGACCGTGTATGGCTTTGGCAAAAACGCCGAGTTCTCCACGAAGAGCGCCAGCATTCCATCCGTTACACCTTGGGCTGACGTATAGAGCACTTTTAAATTAGGCCGCATTTTTACCGCTTTAACTGCAAGTGACAGTCCGGCTTCGGATTCATCTTGTATTTTCAGGTCGATGAACAAAAGATCGATTGGTTCTGGCGGGGCCAGCAAGGCAAGGGCCTGCTCGACCGACCCGGCAGAAAGCGTTGTATGTCCACTTGTTTGCAGGAAGGACTCCGCCAGGACACGGACCTGCTCTTCGTCTTCAACCACAAGGACGACTGCCATGGCACTTCCCCCGTGCTCAAAAGCAATGACATACAACCTCTGAATAGTTCCCGAGTTCCAAGGGAGCGACTCCGCGCCAAATCAAACGTATGTAACAGCCTCGGGCGGCATGTCCGCTTTGGGTCAAAGGTAGACATGTGCAGCGCAAAACACGATGTCCGCTTTACCTCCAATAGCGACCGCAAAAGCGGACTTCGGCAACCCGTCATGTCTGCTTTACCCCCAAGAGCAGACATGTGCGGTGCAACTAGCGATGTCGGCTAAAGGCCAGAAGCGGACATCAGCCACTGTTTATTGCGTCTGCCGCCTACAAATTATCTTCGATCCAGTCAGCGGCGAAATCGATGCCGATTTGGCGGTTGTCGACATGCGCGTGCTCTGCGCCGCCTTCTTCGGTCGTGAAGATCTTGATTGTTTTGTTTTTCGAACCGACCGCATCAAAGAGCTTTTGGGCATTCTCGACCGGCACGACCCTGTCGTTCGCGCCGTGGGTGACGAGGAAAGGGCATGTGATGTTCCTCGCCACGTCCTTCAGAGTGAATTTTTTTGCGATGGCGATGCCGTCTTCCGCCGTTTCCGCCCCGACCACCCAGCGGAACTGAAAATTCGATTGCGCCACCGTGGTCGGGGAGTTGGCGTTTTTCTGCCTGATCTTCTCCTGCCACTCCGCAAGATCCCAATGCAGCGCGGAAAGCGCGACGCATGCTGCGTAGCGCTTCTCGAAAGCGGCGATACGGGACGAGTAGTAGCCGCCAAAGCTGTAACCGAAGATGGCGATGCGCTTCGCGTCAACGTCCGAGCGCTTGGCGAGATAATCGAAAGCCGCCGTGCCAGGCACCTCGTAGTCATAGCGGCTTGGCATGTCACGGATCCGTCGCGTCTCGCCCATACCGGGACCGTCCAGTGCGAGGGTGTTCATGCCGCGACGCGCGAACTCACGGCCCGCGAAAAAAATGCTCATCTCCTTGGCATTGTCCATGCCGTTTACGACGACGACCGTCGGCGCCGGAAGGCCATTCGCGGATGCCTTCATGAACAACGCCGGCAGCGTGGTTCCCTCGTAGGGCACCTCGACGAATTCGATCGACGGTTCGCGCAAGCGGATGCCGGTATGCCAGCAATGATAGGCTTTTTCGGCCTGCGCGCGCTTTTCCGGGCCCGGCGTGATGAAGCGCTCGGCGTTGTAGTGATAGATGCCGGCTCGCAGATAGTAGTCGCCGGCACTGATCTTGTGGCCCTTGGCCAGCGCCGCATCGGCGCGGCTCTCGAGCTGCGCGCCCATCGCGCGCCACTCTTCGTGCCAGGCATTCGGATCGCTTTGCCGCACCCGGAGCCTTTCACAAACGCGATCGATCTCCTCGAGCGCGACCACGCCATAGGGCGCCATGCCCTTCAAGATCAGGGTTGCATTGGACCAAAGAAAGTTGTCGCCGAAATGATCGATCCATGGTCCACGGGTCATGAAAAATCCTTTCGCAATCTGGTCGATTTATGTTTCCACCGCCAGGTGGCGTGTGGACGAAGGCAGGCGGGAACATTTTGGAGGATTGTTACATCGTATGCATGCGCTTGAACGAGGCCGTATCGGCTCGTTCACCGGCGCACTAATTCGCCTTGAGCCCCTTGGCCTCGATGAAGGTCGTCCAATTTTTGATCTCGTTCCGCAGCCGCGTCTGCAGCGCCGCAGCGGGTCCGAATTCCGGTTTGATGTCGAGTGCAGCCAGGCGCTCGCCAACGGCAGGCGATTTTAACGCCTTTTGGATGGCGTTCTCCAACTTCGTCTTAACGTCGGCCGGTATCCCCTTCGGTCCAAATACGCCAAACCAGAACTGGAGATCCACGTCGGCATGCGTGACGCCGGCCTCTGTCAATGTCGGAACGCCCGGCAGCGCCGGGGAGCGTTCCTTACCGGTGACGGCAAGGGCTTTGATCCGCTTGTCGTCAACGAGAGGCTTCGCCACCTGGCTCGATGCCATGATGATGTGGACCTCCCCCGCAACGATGGCGGCCATCGCCGGTCCGCCGCCCCGGTAGGGAACGCTGAGTGCGTCGATTTTGGCTCCGTCCTTGACAACTTCCCAGACGAGTTGGGCGACAGATCCCGCCCCGGCCGAAGCGTAATTCAACGTCTTCCCGGACGAATGAGAGTAAGCGATCAGTTCCTTGACGCTGTTAACCGGAATTGCATCGGCAACGCATAGTGCGAGTGGCGAATGCGCGACCGACGCGACCGCATCGAGTTCCGTGACCGGATCGAAAGTCGGCGTCATATCCTTGAACCCCGGCCGGATCGCGACTGCATTCTCCGCCATCAGCAATGTGTAGCCATCCGGCGCAGAGGCCGCGACATTCCGCCAGGCGATATAGCCGCTCGCGCCGGCGATGTTCTCGACATAGACCGTCTGCCCGAGTTCCTGGCCGAGTGCGCCCGTTAACAGGCGCGCGAGCGTATCGGTGGCGCCCCCAGGCGCGAAGCCGACAACCAGCCGGACCGGCCGGTTTGGATAGTCGGTCGTCGACTGTGCATGCGAAACGACCGGGACGATGAGAACGGCGCCGGCGAGTAGAGTCGCAAACAATTGGCGCATAATGGCTCCTTGTACTACTCCGCCTTGATGCCGGCGGCCTTGATCAGCGGCCACCACTTCTCGATCTCGGCCCTCTGGAATGCGGCGAGCGCCTCCGGCGTCTGTTGCTCGCGCGGCGGAATGTCCGCGCCCAGTCCGGTAAGCCGCGTGCGCACCGAGGGATCAGCGAGCGCATCGACGACGGCGCTGTTGAGCTTGGCAATCACGGCCTTGGGCGTGTCCTTCGGCGCCCACAGGCCGAACCAGATCGAGGCATAGAATCCCGGCAGCCCGCTCTCGTCGATGGTCGGAATTTCGGGCGCCGAGGCAAGCCGCGTCTTGGCGGTGACGCCATAGGTCTTGACCTGGCCGCTGCGCACCTGCGGCAACGAGCTCGAGGCCTGGTCGAAGACGAGATCGATCTGCCCCGCGATCAGGTCCTGCAGCACCTGCGGCGTGCCGCGATAGGGCACGAGCTGGAAATTCTTGCCGACAGCGATCTGGAAATAGACTGCGGTGAGGTGCGATGGGCTCCCTGGCCCCGCATTGCCGATCGTCACCTTGTCGGGGTTTGCCTTGAGCCGTGCGATCAGCTCGCGCAGATCCTTTTCCGGCGTGGCCTTGTTGGCGATCAGCAGCTGATGATTGCTCGGCAACAGCGAGATCGGCTCGAAGTCCCTGGCGAGGTCGTATTGCAGCGGATAGATCGCGCCGTTGACGACATGGGTGCCGAGATTGCCGAGCATGATGGTGTGCCCGTCCGCTGTCGCGCGCACCACGCGTCCGGTTGCGATGCTGCCGGCGGCGCCGGTGACGTTTTCGATGACGACCGGTTGCCCAAGCGTCTCCCGCATGCGTTCGGCGAGAATGCGCGCTAACACGTCGGCCGGCCCTGCCGCCGGGAACGGCACAACGATGGTGACAGGGCGCGACGGATAGGTCTGCGCCGAGGCAATAGGCGCGAACGCGGCGAGCGCGACCGCGCCGGCGGCCAACTGCAGGAATCCGCGGCGTGGAAATGTCATGGCGCGTTCCTCCCGGATAGCAGCCAAACGACGTTCGACACGTGCCTCAGTCACGGCACCGCCCATACACGCGTTTTGAGTTTATTGTCGCCCGGACGGAGTGTCTATCGAGGCCGATGTTGCTCGCAAAGGATAGTTGGTCTCGGCGTTCAGCGGCTCGTCCGAGGACCCGGGATGACCATGGTGAACAGCTTGACTGGCTGCCGCCGCGCGCGACAATGGCGTATGCTGAGTCTGACGCCGGTTTCGGCGGCGCTGGTCTCCTGCAAGATCTGCGGCGAACCCGCGCCGGTGTACGGGACTGTCGACTTCAACAGGAATTGCAAGATCGACGGCGGCGTCAGGCTGCCGCCAACCGGCACGCTTGTGCGCTACCGGCGGTGCCGCGGCTGCGGCTTCCTGTTCACCGACGCCTTCGACCGCTGGAGCCAGGACGACTTCAAGACGCACATCTACAACGGCGCCTATGCCGCGGTTGATCCGGAATATGCCGAGGCACGGCCGCGCAGCAATGCGACCACCGTGCTGGCGCTGTTCGGCGCCCACAAAGACGGGCGGCGCGTGCTTGATTATGGCGGCGGCAACGACGCGTTCTGCGCACATCTACGGGCGGCAGGATTTCCGCTCGCCGTGACCTATGATCCCTTCGTCCCGGAATTCGCCAAGCCTCCTTCAGACAAATTCGACCTCATCACCTGCTTCGAGACGCTCGAGCACATGCCAAACCCGATTGCCGGGATCGGCGACATCGTGGCGTATCTGGACGAACCCGGGCTGGTGCTGTTTTCGACGCAGCTGCAGCCTGCAGACTTCGACCAGCTCGGGATGGGCTGGTGGTATATCGGTCCGCGCAACGGGCACATTTCGATGTTCAGCCACAGCGCGCTCGCCGAGGCGTGGGGCCGGCACGGCTACCGGACCGCCTCGTTCGACGACAACATGCATGTTGCGTTTCGAACATTGCCGGATTTTGCGCGGCATCTGGCGAAGTGAGTTGCGGTTGATGCACCGCCTCTCTGCCGTCATGGCCGGGCTTTCCCGGCCATCCACGTTTTGTTTTGCTGCCGGGCCGTAAGACGTGGATGCCCGCGACAAGCGCGGGCATGACGACTGGCATCTTGCGAAGTGAGTTGCGGCAGCGCCAATATTGTCTCCCAGTTCAGTGGAGGCGAAACATGTCGGCGTACACGATCAAGCCACTGGTGACCGCAACGGCCATCAACAGCGGAGGCCGAAACGGGCATTCAGAAACAACGGACCACTCGGTCAATGTGAACCTGTCGGTCCGCAAGGAGATGGGCGGACCCGGATTGCCGAACACCACCACGCCCGAGCACCTCTTCGCCGCGGGCTACGCGGCCTGCTTTGCAGGCGCCATCGAATTCGCCGCGAGTCAACACAAGAAGAATGTCGCCGGAACAGTGGTGACCTGTCACACCTCGGTCGGCCCACGCGAAGGCGGGGGGTTTGGCATCGCGGTGAAGATGCAGGTCAAGATCCCCACGCTGCCGGCCGCGGAGGCGCGCGCCATCGTCAATGAAGCGCACGAAAAGATATGCCCCTACAGCCATGCCACGCGGGGCAATATCGATTTCGCGCTCGAAGTCGAGGGCGCCTGAGGCCCGGGCGCGACGGCGAAATAGCGCCCGGCGCATTGCTTGCCGGGCCTTGTCTTGGCTAACGTCCTCCAATCGGGGGGACAGCTATGGCGAAGACGCCATACGACATCGATCTTGACCGGAACCCGGCCAATTATCAGCCGCTGACGCCGCTCGGCTTTCTCGAGCGCGCAGCTGCCGTCTTTCCGAATCACACCGCGATCATCCACGGGGCGCTGCGCCGCAGCTACCGCGAGTTCTACACGCGCTCGCGCAAGCTCGCCTCGGCGCTAACCAAGCGCGGCCTCGGGCGCGGCGACACCGTGTCGGTCGTGCTTGCCAACACGCCGGCCATGCTCGAATGCCACTACGGCGTGCCGATGTGCCAGGCCGTTCTCAACACGCTCAACACCCGGCTTGACGCCGCGATCATCGCTTTCTCGCTCGATCACGCCGACGCCAAGGTCGTGATCGTCGACCGCGAGTTTTCCAAGGTGATGAAGGACGCGCTTGCGCTCGCCAAGGTGAAGCCGCTGGTCATCGACTATGACGACCGGGAATTCACCGGCGCCGGCGAGCGGATCGGCACTATCGAATACGAGGACTTCCTCGCGCAGGGCGAAGGCGATTACGCCTGGAAGATGCCCAATGACGAGTGGGACGCGATCACGCTCAACTACACATCGGGCACCACCGGCGATCCGAAAGGCGTTGTCTACCATCACCGCGGCGCGTACCTGCTGGCCACCGGGAACGTCGTCACCTGCTCGATGGGCAAGCACCCGGTCTATCTGTGGACGCTGCCGATGTTTCACTGCAACGGCTGGTGCTTTCCCTGGTCGATCTCGGTCGTCGCCGGCACGCATGTCTGCCTGCGCGCCGTGCGCGCAGTCGCGATGTACGACGCCATTGCCAATCACAAGGTGACGCATCTGTGCGGGGCGCCGATCGTGATGGCGACTTTGCTCAATGCGCCAGCGAACGAGAAGAAACCCCTTCCCCACGTGGTCGAATTCTTCACGGCCGCGGCGCCTCCGCCGGAGGCCGTGCTGGCAGCGATGAAAGAGGCGGGCTTCAACGTCACGCATCTCTACGGATTGACCGAGTGCTACGGGCCGGCCGTGGTCAACGACTGGCAGGGCTCGTGGAACGATCTTGGCCCCGCCGAGCAGGCGATGAAGAAGGCGCGCCAGGGCGTGCGTTACGGCGCGCTCGAGGCGCTCGATGTGCTCGACCCCGAGACCATGACAGCGGTTAAGCGCGACGGCGAGACGCTCGGCGAAGTCATGATGCGCGGCAATGTCGTGATGAAAGGCTATCTCAAGAACAAGTCGTCCACCGAGAAGTCTTTTGCCGGCGGCTGGTTCCACACCGGCGATCTCGGCGTCATGCATCCCGACGGCTACATCCAGCTCAAGGACCGCTCGAAAGACATCATCATTTCCGGCGGCGAGAACATCTCCTCGATCGAGGTGGAAGACACGCTCTACAAGCATCCGGCCGTTGCCACCGCTGCGGTGGTGGCAAAGCCCGACGACAAATGGGGCGAGACGCCCTGCGCCTTCGTCGAGCTCAAGCCCGGTGCGAGCGCGACCTCCGACGAGCTCGTGCAGTGGTGCCGCAAGCACCTCGCCTCGTACAAATGCCCGCGCTACGTCGTGTTCGCCGAGATTCCGAAGACAAGCACCGGCAAGATCCAGAAATTCAAGCTGCGCGACATGGCGAAAGGGGTGTGAGCCCGGCGTTCGTCATGGCCGGGCTTGTCCCGGCCATCCACGTCTTACCTGCAAAGCCATTAAGATGACGCGGGTGAGGGTCACGCGGCCTTTGCACGCCGGTCCAAATGCCGCCTGAGTGACTCAAGCCACCCCGCAAAAGCATCGCGGAAAAAAGCCGTGCGCTCGTTGTGGCGCTCCAGGTCGCAATCGAACGTCGCCCACCATTCTACAAAGGCGCGGCAGCCATCGACCACGGGCGTCACGCGCAACGTGGCCCGGAAATCCCGGGTGTGCAGCGGCGGCTCGCTCACGAAACAGTAGGTCTGCGAGCGTTCGGCGTCGGAATGCGCCAGCAGTTTCTGCCGCCGGTGCACGCCATTGTAGAGGACATTGCGCACGGCCCCCACAGAATCGCCTGACTTGCCGGATTCGATCTCGCTTTCGCCGGCACCGTCGACCCAGACCGGATAATTGTTGAAGTCGCGGATGACGGCCCAGACTTCGTCAGACGACTGCTCGAAGATGGTGCTGTAATAACTGCGCGCCACGTCTATGCTCCATCGGTGATGTGCATGATTTGGCAAGGGGCCCTTTAACCCGCCACCCGATTCCTGTGATGGAACCCGAATGCCAGACGTCGTGATCAGCAACGAAGGGCCGGTCCGCAAGATCCGGATGAACCGACCCGACAAGAAAAATGCGCTCACGCTCGCAATGTATGAGGCCATGGCGGCGGCGGTCGAGGAAGCCGGCTCGGCCGACAGCGTGCGTTGCGTCCTCATTGCCGGAGCTCCCGACGTATTCTGCGCAGGCAACGACCTCAACGACTTCGTCACGATGGCGAGAAGCGGCGGGCTCGGCGCGCCGATCATCCGCTTCCTGCACGCGCTGGCCCGCTGCCAGAAGCCGATGGTCGCAGCCGTCGGCGGCGCCGCGGTCGGCGTCGGAACCACCATGCTGCTGCATTGCGATCAGGTGATCGCAGCCGACAACGCCGTGCTGATGACCCCGTTTGTCTCGCTCGGGCTCCTGCCCGAAGCCGGTTCAAGCCTCATCGCACCGCGCCTCATGGGTCACGCGCGCGCATTCTCGCTGCTGGTGATGGGCAAGCCACTGACCGCCGAAGAAGCCAGGAGCGCGGGCATCGTCAACACTGTCGTGCCGGCCGCCGATCTCGACGCGCATGCGTTCAACACGGCGCGGGATATCGCGGCGCTGCCGCCTGAAAGCGTGACGACCGCACGGCGCCTGATGCGCGGCTCAGTCGAGGAAATCGTCGCGCGGATCGACGAAGAAGCCGAAGCCTTCAAGACGCGGCTTGCCTCGCCCGAGGCGCAAAAGGCGCTCGCAACTTTCCTCAGCCGGAAGCGCTAAGGGGTCAGCGGCCTTCGCGTGTATAGGGATTGAAGATGTTGTCGGTGTTGTATTTCTGTTCGAACGAACGCTGCTGGCCGAACTGGAACGTCCCGTTGCCGGACTTGTAGGTGGTCTGGCCGCTCTCGTTGCCGAAGCGGTTCACCGGCGCCAGGCGATCCGGCGCCGCGGTGGGCTTGTCGAGATCAAGGAATCCCTGACCGCTGACTGAACCATTCGAGTCCTGAAGCGTGAAAGCGTGAGCGGCGGACACAGCGAAGGCCGTCGCAAAGACAACAGCGGCGGCGGTGCACGCACGGGACATTGCGCGGTTTTTCATGATGGCCTCGACCCCTCGTCGTGCTTCGATTCCTGCGAGCACAATATGGCTGCAGCGCGGCAGTCGCCTATTCTACCTTAAGACCAAGCTTTTTCACCAGCCCGCCGTATTTCTTTTCTTCCCGGGCGATATCGGCGGCATAAATCTCGGGCGTTCCAGGCAGCGCTTCCGCGCCTTCTGTGGCAAGCCTGGTCTGCACGTCCTCGGCGGCGAGTGCGGCATTTAGCTCCTTGTTCAGTCGCGCGATGATCGCAGGCGGAGTTCCGGCCGGCGCCGACAGCCCGTAACGCAGCGCGACCTCGAAACCCGGCACGCCGCTTTCGGCGACCGTGGGGACGTCCGGTAACAGGCTCGTTCGTTTTGCGCTGGTAATGGCAAGCGCACGAAGCGTTCCGGCCTTGATGTTGCCGAGCGCAACCGGGATCGGGAGGAACATCATCGGAATATGCCCGCCGAGCAGATCGCTGATGGCGGGGCCGTTGCCTTTGTAAGGCACGTGCTGAAGCTTGATGCCGGTTTCGGCCGCAAGATATTCAAAGGCCAAGTGATTGACCGTGCCGACGCCCGGAGATCCGTATTGCAATGGTGACGTCGCCGCCTTGGCGCGACTGATCAGCTCGGCGATCGAATGCACCGGCAGTGACGGATGCACCACCAGAATGCTCGGTGCAAAGCCGATCATGCCGATCGGCGCGAAATCCTTGGCCGGATCGTAGCCCGCATTGGCGTTCATCGCGGGGGCGATCGCCATCGTCGCGGTGTAGCTCAAAAGGATGGTGTAGCCATCGGGAGCGGCCTTGGCGACAACGCGCGTGCCGAGGGTGCCGCCGGCGCCGCCGCGATTGTCCACCACGATCTGCTGTCCGAGCGCAGCCGACATCTTGTCCGCGACGTTGCGCGCCATCACCGTGGTGCTGCCTCCGGGCGGAAACGGGACAATCAACGTGACCGGGCGGGTTGGATAGTCATCGGCCCGGGCGGCCGAAACGAGCAGCGTCAAGCCGGCGAACGCACACGAAAAACCACTTGGCAAAGCCCTGAGCATTGCCAGCATGACCTACTCCACCTTCAGTCCCAGCTTTTTCACCAGCCCGCCCCACTTTCTTTCCTCCCGGTCGATGTCGGCAGCATATTCGGCCGGCGTCGAGGTGAGCGGATCGCCGCCTTCGTTGTGGATCTGCTTCTGCACCTCCGGCAGGTCGACCAGCTTGCGCAGCTCAACACTGAGGCGATCGACGATCTCCTTGGGCGTGCCGGCCGGCGCCAGCAGGCCATAATGCAGGACGGCTTCAAATCCGGGCAGCCCGGACTCATCGAAGGTCGGCACGTCCGGCAGCAGCGAAAACCGTTTCTTGCTGGTCACCGCGATGGCGCGCAGCTTGCCGGCCTGGAGATTGCCGAGCGCGGGCGGCAGCACGCTGAATGCGATCGGCACGTGACCTCCGAGCAGGTCGTTCATCACCGGGGCGCTGCCCTTGTACGGGATGATGGCGACATTGACGCCGGCCTCGGATTTGAACAGCTCCGCACACATGTACCCGCCGGTGCCGACTGCCGAGGTGCCGAGGTTGAGCTTCCCGGGGTCTTTCTTGGCCATCGCGACGAACTCGGCGATCGACTTTGCCGAGAAGGACGGATGCGCGAGCAAGGCGACCGGCATCGATGCGACCAGCCCGACGGGGGCGAAATCCTTGCGCGGGTCATAGCCGGCATTTGCGTAAAGGCTCGGATTGATCGAGATCGTGCCGGTATGCCCCAGCAACAAGGTGTAGCCATCAGGCGCAGCCTGGGCGACGACGCGTGTGCCGATGGTGCCGCCGGCGCCCGCCCGGTTGTCGACGATGAACTGTTGATTCAGGGCTGCGGACAATTTCGCCGCCACGACGCGCGCCATGGCGTCGACGCCGCCGCCCGGCGGAAAAGGCACGACCAGGGTGACCGTGCGGGTGGGATAGTCGGCCGCGGCGCTCACACCGCACGCGATCAGGATCGTGCCGGCCGCGCAGATGACTGCGGCAGCCAATCGCAACACAAACCGGGACATTGGCGCTCTCTCCCCCGTGCCTGTTTCTTGTTACCGCCGACTATACTCCGGCCCCTGATAAAGACACACCAAACTCGGGCATGCCCGAGTTTGGAAAAGACAAAGCCGAACTCGGGCACGCCCGAGTTCGGCCTGAACCGGCTAGACCGGCTAGACCAGAAAACTTGAGCCGGAGATCGATCCGGTCAGTGAATGCTTGCGTTGCCGTTGATACGCAACCGCTCGATCTGGTCCTTCACCTGTAATTTTCGCCGCTTGAGTTCCACGATTTTCAAGTCATCGACCGCGGGATGAGCCAGGCATTCGTTGATTTCGTCTTCGAGCGCCTGATGCTTCTTCTCCAATTCCGCAAGGTGCGATTGCATCGACATGCGGTATGTCTCCTCAATCAGTGGCTCTCTACGATTTAAGTGTACCGCAGACTCGCCACAAGAGCGACGGTACACCCGCCGGCCTCCCGCGGCAAACCGGCGCAAAGCCTTCGATTGTCTCCGATTTTTCAAAACCTTGAATGCGCTTGTGGAAAACGCGATAATTGCGACGCTTCCGCCGACATGGAGCGGCCAGGCGGCGACCAAGCGCAAGCAAATCAGCGGTGGCGATGACCAACGAGGAAGAACGCGCGTTGCGGGAGCAGCTGGCGCGCCTGCTACAGGAACACCGCGATCTCGATGCGGCTATCGAAGCCTTGGTAACCTCGCCCGGTTCCGATCTGATCCAGGTTCAAAGACTCAAAAAGCGCAAGCTGATCCTGCGCGACAAGATTCGCCTGATCGAGGATCAGCTCACCCCCGACATTATCGCGTAGCCGGATACCGGCAGTTCACTCACCCCAGGAAACTGCGGCCGGTAGTCCCCGCCTTTCATCCTTGCGGGCGTACATGGCCTGATCGGCGGCTCGCATCGTATCGGCCGCGCTGACGTCGTCGACCAAAGGAGCGACCCCAATGCTGGCCGCGACCTGGACCCGGGTATTGCCGTGGGCAATCCCGACATTGGCGATTTTCGCTTCCAGATCGCGCGCTTTCGTCGTCGCCTGCGGCCCTTCAAGGCGCCAGATCAAAACACCGAACTCGTCGCCGCCGATGCGGCCGACGACATCGGACGCCCGTACATGGCCGATCAACTCGCGTGCAACCGCCTTGAGCAGCGCATCACCGGCGCCGTGGCCGTACCGGTCGTTGATCCCTTTGAAGCCATCGAGATCGACGAACATCAGGGTGGCTTGCGTGCCGTAGCGCTTGACATGAGCGAGCGCCCGCTTGAGTTCGCGCTCGAAGCCGCGCCGGTTGAGGATGTCGAGCAGCGGATCGATGTCCGCCCGCGCCTCAAGCTCGCCAATGCGGGCGCGCGCGACTGCGAGTTCGCGCTTGAGGCGTTCATTCTCGGCGAGCAGCGCAGTAACCGACGGAAACTCATCGTCCACGCGTGGTTGCGGAAGACCCATGGTTGGTTCTCGTTGTCAGCTCTCGCGAATCTTAACCCTGCGCCCAAGAATACCCCTTTCGCCTTGCCAGTAGGGGGTCCCGACCTATAATCCCCCGCTTCCTTCCGCAGGGTTTGGCGGATTCGGGGAGCACAATGGCGTCAAAACCTGTGGCGATCATCATGGGCAGCCAGTCCGACTGGGCCACGATGAAGCACGCCGCCAAGACGCTCGATGCTCTGAGAATCGGTCACGTCGCGCGGATCGTGTCCGCCCATCGAACCCCGAAACGACTCTACGAATTTGCCGGAAGCGCCCGCAGAAACGGATTCAAGGTGATCATTGCCGGCGCCGGCGGCGCCGCCCACCTGCCCGGCATGACCGCATCGCTGACACCGCTACCGGTCTTCGGCGTTCCCATCAAGACGCACGCACTCGAGGGCAAAGATTCGCTGCTCTCGATCATGCAGATGCCGGGCGGCATCCCGGTCGGCACGCTTGCCATCGGCAAGGCCGGCGCCATCAACGCCGCACTGCTGGCAGCCTCGGTGATCGCTTTGTCGGATGGCAGGGTTGCCAAGCGGCTCGACGCCTGGCGAAAACGGCAGACCAAGGCCGTCGGCAAGCGGCCTAAAGACTGAGCCTTGCTGAAACCCGGCGCGACCATCGGTATTCTCGGCGGCGGCCAACTCGCCCGCATGCTCGCGCTCGCGGCGGCCCCGCTGGGACTGCGGTGCCACGTCTATTCGCCCGAAAAAGATTCCTGCGCGTTTGACGTGGTGCACGCCGGTACGTGCGCCAAATATGACGACGAGGCCTCGCTTGGCCGCTTTGCCGGCGCTGTGGATGTCGTCACTTACGAATTCGAGAATGTGCCGGCCAAGACCGCGGCCTTTCTCGCGAGGCGCAGGCCCGTCCTGCCGGACCCGCAGGTGCTCGAAACGACGCAGGACCGCCTCATCGAAAAGAATTTCATCAGCGCGCTGAAGATCGCGACCGCGCACTACGGGCCGGTCCACAGCGCCACCCAGCTAACCGAAGGCATCGCCATCACCGGGCTGCCGGCCGTGCTGAAGACGCGCCAGCTCGGCTATGACGGAAAGGGCCAGGCCAAGGTCGCGAAAGGCGGCGATCCGGCCGCCGCCTGGCGGTCCCTGCATAATGCGCCCTGCATCGTCGAAGGCTTCATCGATTTCGAGCGCGAGGTCTCCGTCGTTGCCGCGCGCAGCCGCGACGGCAAGGTCGAATGTTTCGACGTGACCGAAAACGAGCACCGCGACCACATTCTGAAAATCTCGCGCGTGCCCGCGAAAGTCACGCCGACGCTTGCCAGCGAGGCGCGGGCGATCGCCACCCGCATCGCCAAGGCCTTCGACTATGTCGGCGTGCTGGCGGTCGAGATGTTCGTCGTTCGCAAGGGCAGCCGCCGGACGCTACTGGTCAACGAGATTGCTCCCCGCGTGCACAATTCCGGCCACTGGACCATCGACGGCGCGACGGTGTCGCAATTCGAGCAGCACATCCGCGCGGTTGCGGGGTGGCCGCTGGCAAAGCCCATGCGTCTCGGCAGCCGCGTCGAAATGGTGAACCTGATCGGCGAGGAGATAAGCGAAGCCGCGCGCTGGATGACGGTTCCCGGTGCATCGGTCCACGTTTATGGCAAGGGCGAAGCGCGCCCGGGCCGCAAGATGGGGCATGTGACGCGGGTCTGGCCCGCAAAATAACGGTGCCCGCGCCTCAGGGCTGCCACGTCCATCGACGATGACGTTATCCTGACAGCCTGGAGGCCCGTGATGGCGCTCACTCTCTTTTTCCACCCGCTCTCTTCGTTCTGCCAAAAAGCGCTGATCGCGCTTTACGAGAACAGTACGCCGTTTACGCCGCAAAAAGTGGACCTTATGGACGAGAAAGAGAATGCGGCCTTCAAGCGAATGTGGCCGGTCGGGAAGTTTCCGGTGCTGCGCGACGAAAAAAATGGACAGACGATCCCGGAGTCGACGACGATCATCGAATACCTGGCGCAGCATTATCCAGGATCGATCCAGCTTGTTCCGAAGGATGCCGGTGAGGCCTTCACCGTGCGCGCGCAGGACAGGTTCTACGATCTCAACGTCCATTTGCTGATGCAGAAGGTCATCACCGACCGGCTGCGGCCGGCCGGGCAGAACGACACATTCGGGGTGGAGCATGCCCGGGGCCTTCTGCGGACGGCACTGGGCATCGTCGACAAGGACATGGCCAGGAAAACCTGGGCTACCGGCGAGGCCTTCACGATGGCCGACTGTTCCGCGGCACCCACCCTGTTTTATTACAATCGGGCGGTGGAGCCCCTGGCAGGATCTTTCGATAATGCCGCCGCCTATCTCGACCGCTTGGTGAAGCGGCCGTCTTATGCCCGCGCGCTCAAGGAAGCCGAACCCTTCCTTAAATATGTCCCGATGTGAGCTTGCCGGCTAAGCCTTGACCCCCAATATGAAAACCGCTGCGAATGGACTCTTAACGGCTTTTCTGCTAGAGCCGCCCGACTCAAAGCCTCGTTTTTCGGGGCTTTTGCCTTAACCCGTCCGAGCAACAACCGAGGAGCAAGCGTGCAAGTTCTCGTTCGCGACAACAACGTCGACCAGGCCCTGAAGGCGCTCAAAAAGAAGATGCAGCGCGAGGGCATTTTCCGCGAGATGAAACTCCGCGGCCACTACGAAAAACCATCCGAAAAGAAGGCGCGGGAAAAGGCGGAAGCGATCCGCCGGGCCCGCAAGCTTGCGCGCAAGAAGATGCAGCGCGAGGGTTTGTTGCCCGCCAAACCGCGTCCGGCGCCCGGCGCTGGTCCTGACCGCGGTGCCGGAGGACACGGCCGCAGCGGCGGACCACGACGCTTCGGTTGATTTAGCGGCGATTTCAAGTTGATGGTGGCGCGGGCCGAAAGTTGCCCGCGCTATTGTTTTTCAGTGCCCGAATTGACTGCGCTTTTTTACTTCCAGCAGAATTTGACGTCCGCTTCGTTGCGCTTGCGCGTCGCGTAAAAATCCTCGCGCGTTTTTGGATCGTCAAAATAGGCGCTTTCCTTCGCGGCCCGCTCTTTCGCATTGGCGAGTGCGCGTTTCAGATTTGCGGCGCGATCGCCGGAAAGCGCCGGAACATCAGGCCTGAACATGACCTGGTACGTATTGGCCTCGACCCATTCGAGCGCCTTCGCATGCGCTGCTTTCTGCTTGGCGAGATCGCAAAATGCGTAGCCGTTGATCACCGGGCCTGCGAGCGTCGCAAAATTGCGGACGGCGTCATCGGCCTGCGCGAGCTGCGGCGTCTTTACGTTGAGCACTTCCGACAGCACGATGTAGCGATCTTTCGCGACGTAGAACCAGAACACCGCATCGTCGCGCAGCCCAACGTCGTAGAGTCGGATCGCCAGCACCATCATGGTCATGGGCGTCACCAGCGCGGGCTTTGCCACGATCAGATCGCGCGCGGCCAGAATATCCTCGCGCCGGTTTGAGCCGAGCAGATCATTGTATTGGCTTCCGACGGCAACGCGCGGCCGCTCGGTCGGCGTGCGGGCGGCTTCGTAAAACGGCTGCACGTAGATTCCGATCTGGCGCACTGGCTCCGCCGCGATGGCCGGCAGCGAACCGGCCAGCAGGACCGCAACGATGATGTGTCTGAGGAAGACCTGCATTTATCGTGGCAGGAGGTTCTTGTAGATCTTTCCAGCTTTCATGATGACCAGAAAATTCTTTGCCGGATCTTCGATGAGCCTGATGTTGTCGAGTGGATTGCCGTCGACCAGCAGGAGATCGGCCAGCGCGCCTTCTTCCACCACGCCGAGCTTGCCCGGATACGGATTTCGCTTGCCGGACAGGCTGAGCAACTCGGCATTGGCCGATGTTGCCATGATCAGCGTTTCGGCCGGCGTATACCAGCGCGTGAGGCTGGCCAGCATAGCGCCTTGCCGTTCCGCCAGCGCCTGTGAGAACAGGATGTCGGTGCCGAATGCGGTCTTGATCCGGTACTTCTTTGCCAGGGCGTAGACCGTGTCGGTGCCTGTAACGACTTGCCGCATCTTTGCCTGCTCAGCGGGCCCGAGACCGCTTGCGGCCGACATATCGAGGAAGGGTTGCGTGCTCAACCAGATTCCCTTTTCGGCCATAAGACGGGCGGTGGCGTCGTCCATCAGATGCCCGTGCTCTATGCATTTCACACCCGCCGCAATCGACCGCTGGATCGAAACCGGCGTATAGGCATGGGCCGCGACATAAGTGCCCCAGTTCTCGGCAGCCTCGACAGCGGCCCGCAACTCGGGTTCGGTGAAGGTGGACACATCGAGCGGGCTGAATGGCGATGCAACGCCGCCACCTGCCGTGAGCTTGATCTGCGAGGCCCCTTGCATCAGTTGCTCGCGCGCGCGCACGCGAACCTCATCCGGACTGTCCGCGACCATGCTGGCGCCAAGTTTTTCCATGCGGCTGAGCATGCCGCCGATTGTTCTCGGTAAATCGGAAAGCTGCCGGAAGTCGCCATGGCCACTGGTGATCGTGATCACGGCACCCGATGGGTAGATGCGGGGGCCAGCGACGAGACCCTCATCGATCGCCTGCTTGAGCCCAAAGGCCGGCCCGCCCAGATCGCGAATGGTCGTGAAGCCCCGCATGAGCGTGCTGGTCGCTTCCGCGGCCGCAAGAAGATTGGTGTAACCGACATCACCAGTCAGGGCAGACACTGGCGTCGGGCGCACCAACATTGCATGCCAGTGCGCGTCGATCAGGCCGGGCATCAGCACACGCCCACCCCCGTTGATCACCTGAGCGTCGGCCGTGATCGCTGCAGCCGAAATCCTCTCAATTTTATTGTCGCGGACCAGAACATTGGACGGCTGGGAAAGCGCGCCGTTTTTTCCGTCAAAAATCCGGACGTTCTGAAACAGGACAGCGGGACTTTGTTGCGCTTGCGCGGGTGGCCAAGCAGCCAGGCTCATTACAATCGACGCGAGCACCGCGAAAATTTCGGCCGGCTTTCTCGAACCTGACATGCCTGATCTCCGCAAATGGCGATGCAACAGTGCACAGGGGGAAGGCGTAACACAAGGAGACGGCGCGACCACTCAGTTGAGCGTGCGCGGCAGTCCATTGAGGAAGGCCCTCACCGCCTCCGGCGCGCCGCGGTCATCAAGATTGGAATGTTCACCAAGGGGAAAGCGCACGAACCGCTTCGGCTCGTTGGCCAACGCGAACAGCCTTTCACCGAACCGTATCGGAATAACACGGTCCCGTTCGCCATGCATGACAAGCACCGGCGCTTTTACACGGCCGATGCGCTCATCCGAGTGGAAGGAATCCTTGATGAACCAGCGGACCGGCATCAAGGGATAAGCGGCAGCGCCGATGTCGGCCGCGGAGGTGAACGGCGCATCGAGGATGAGCCCGCCGATCTGCCGCTCGACTGCGAGCGCAATAGCGACCCCGGTGCCAAGCGACTCGCCCCAGAGGACGATCCGTCCGGGGTGAACGCGCGCCGCCGCAAAATCGTAGGCCGCCATGGCATCGAGCAGCAGACCACTCTCGGTGGGCGTCCCTGTCGAGCCGCCATAGCCCCGATAGGAAAGCCCAAGCAGTCCAACTCCGTCCGCGGTCAACCACCTGAACCGATTGGCACGAAGATTGAGCGCGCCACCATTGCCGTGAAAATAGATGACCAGCGGCTTTGAAGCCTGAGGAGGTACGTGCCAGGCGATCAGGCTTTCGCCATCGGCACTCTTCAGGGTCACCTCTTCGGCCTGGGGCAATCCGGCGGCCGCCGGCGGCGTCCTGGTACGGTCCGGGAAATACATCAGAGAACGCTGGAAGACGTACATGAGGGCCAGCGCCCCGCCATAGACCAGAACGGCCAGAATTATCAGCGATTTCAGGGTTGTCATTCGCCGCCTGTGGCCCCGATGCAACTTGTTAATGATAACGATAGCTATGGCTGAAAATTTGTGCAGACGCGAGCAACCATTGCGCCGCAAGTGCGTTTATCGCTGCGTGGGGTCGGATCGTAGTTTTGCGTAAGAAGTCGGGGGTTATGGACGAGCCGATCGGATTCCTAGAGAGCGAACTCGAACGGGCGGTGGCGACGATGGGTCGGGCGCCCGCAGAAGATAACGTCGTCCAGATTTCCGACAGCCTGCGATCGCAGGCCACGTTGCGTGAGCGCGAGCGCCGCTTCCGCGGCCTGCTCGATGCCCTGCCGGCCGCTGTTTATACGACCGATGCCGCCGGCCGTATCACCTACTACAACGATGCAGCCGCCGAGCTTTGGGGCCATCGGCCTCCGCTTGGCACGAGCGAATGGTGCGGCTCGTGGAAACTCTACTGGCCTGACGGAACGCCTCTGGCGCACGACGAATCCCCCATGGCCGTCGCGCTCAAGGAAAACCGCGTCGTGCGCGGCATGGAGGCGGTTGTGGAACGGCCGGACGGTACGCGTGTGCCGTTTATTCCCCATCCGACGCCAATTCATGACGACGCGGGCAAGCTGGTCGGCGCGGTCAACATGATCGTGGACATCACCGACCGCAAGCACGCGGAAGAGCAGCAGGCTTTACTGGTTCGCGAACTGCACCATCGCGTCAAGAACACACTTGCCACCGTCCAGGCGATCATGGGTTCGACTGCACGCTCGGTCGACAACATCGAGGATTTCAAGACCGCAATTTTCGGGCGTATCCAGTCGCTCGCCAAAACGCACCTTCTTCTTGCGGATGACGTGAAGGCGGTGGACTTTGCCGACATTCTCGGAGGCGAGCTCGACGCCTTCGACAGCGGGATCGGCGGCCGTATCACATTGCAGGGGCCGGAAGTCGCGCTGACCTCGCAAATTGCAGTGTCGCTCGGCATGGCGATCCATGAGCTCACAACAAATGCCGCAAAGCACGGCGCGCTGTCGGTCTATGGCGGCAAGGTGGAAGTGACATGGAGCGTGACGATCGACGCCACGCGGCGCACGCTGAAGTTCGACTGGATCGAAAGCGGGGGGCCGCCGGTGAAGGAACCAGCCCGCGAAGGATTTGGATCACGCCTTCTTGACTTCGTGCTGCCGGGCCAGATCCAGGCCCGCACGCGGATCGAATATGCACTGGAAGGCGTTCGTGTGCATTGTTCCGTGCCGCTTCCGGCTGAAACCAAAAACTAACGTTGATTTACACGGGCGCGCGGAGTTGTGATCGAAGTTCGGCTTGGAGCAGCGCTATAATCTCCATCGATGGCTCATGACGTGACGCGTTTGGAGCCGGTACAAGAACGTTAAGTCCGTCTCAGGCGCGACATCGTCGGGGCCGCAGGTCCCGGGAGGTATCGCATGGCCTATTCAAACATTCTGGTCGGAGCCAGCACACGTCCGGCGCAGCCGGTCATCCGTCGCATCGGCGTTGCGGACCTGCAGGAAGCGCTGGCCAAAGGCATCGACGATTTCTACGCGATGCCGACCCACGCCATGTTCCTCTGCATAATTTATCCCATCGTCGGCCTTTTTCTGGCGCGGCTGGCGTTCGGCTACTCGATCCTGCCCCTGCTCTACCCCCTAGCGAGCGGCTTCGCCCTGGTCGGACCAGTCGCCGCACTCGGCCTCTATGAGCTGAGCCGGCGGAGGGAAGCCGGCCTCCCGACGTCTGCGGTGCGCGCTTTCGATGTTCTCGAGTCGTCCTCGATCGGTGCGATAACGGCGCTGGCTTTGCTGCTGCTGACCATATTCGTGATCTGGGTATCGCTCGCCAATGCGATCTACATCGCGACGTTCGGTTACGCCACACCGACTTCGATCGAAACTTTTGTCCATGAAGTGCTGAGCACCCGCGCCGGATGGACACTTATTCTTGTCGGCAACCTGGTGGGTTTCCTGTTTGCCGTCCTGGTGTTGAGCATCAGCGTCGTGTCGTTCCCGCTCCTGCTTGACCGCGACGTCGGCGCGGCTGTCGCGCTGCTGACGTCGCTCCGCGCCGTCGCCCGCAACCCGTTCACGATGATGTTGTGGGGCCTTATTGTCGCTGCCCTGCTTGTTGTCGGATCGCTCCCTTTGTTCCTCGGTCTGACGATAGTTGTGCCGATCCTCGGCCACGCGACGTGGCATCTCTACCGCTGTGTCGTCGAACCGCAGGCAGCGCCGCCCCCGACGCCTCCGGAGGGACATCGCGAACGCCGCTATGCGGCCGACTTCCCAGCCGTACTCTTTCCGTGGGCGCGATAACGCCTGACCGTTAGGCGACGGCCGCGTATCGGCGGGTGAGCATCGCCCGCTCGAATTTGCGTGGCGCCATTGGCTTAGCGAACATGTGGCCTTGCAGCAGGTCGAAGCCGAGATCGCGAACGACAAGAAAGTCCGACTGAGTTTCCACGCCCTCGGCGACGGATGTTGCGCCGGTGTCGCGCGCAATTGCCACGATCTGCGCGCAGTACGCCTGTTTGATCTTGTCGTCGGCGCAGCCCTGGATATGTTTTCGATCGACCTTCATTTCGACGACCGGCAATTCACGTCGGCCGGCGAGCACGGCTCCCTGAGCATCGATACCGTCGATCGAAAGCCCGATGTTGCGCGCTGCCAACTGAACGGCGATATCCCGGACCACCCCGAGCTCTTTGACCAGATCGACGCAATCGACCGCGATCAAAAATCCATTCTGCCGAACCTTGTCGGGCAGATGCGCCATCATGCGGTCGATGAATTGCATGTCCTCCAGCGCCTGCAACGGCAGACGAATGGAAAGCTGCACCTTATGATTGCCCGCGGTGAATTGCATCGAATCCGCCAACACCCTCGCGACGACAAATTGCGACAGGCCATGGAGGAACGGATCGCTCGCGCCGGGAATGTAATAGGCCGGCGCCACCACGCCCCAAGTGGGGTGACGCACACGTACGAGAGCCTCGGCCCCGCGCGGCACGAGCGAGCGTGGATTTATTTTTGACTGGTACCAGAGTTCCAGCCAGCCATTGTGCAGCGCTTCGTCGACGTCGACAGGCAGAGGCGGCGCCGGCCGGACCGGGAGAAAGGCGGAAAGATTTTCATGGAGATCGCGATCGCGAAACGGCGTGCCAAGCGGCGGCAGTATTGTAAGCCCCGCCGCTTCGCCGAACTCGCAGTTGCGGATGAGTGCGGCGGAACTCCGGCCCCCGAATAACATGACCTTCGCGCCATAGCCCTGAGCCCGCAGCGTCTGCATGACCGAGCGAACCTCCGGACCGCCATCGAGCGGACCGAGCACGATCAGGTCCGGCCTGAAATCACGCAGCATGGTCCGGACCTCGCCAGTCACCGCTTCGCGCGCAATAAAGCCGAGCTCATCAAGCATTTCGGCAAGGAATGCCCGCACGTGCGTCTTGTTTTCGAGAACGCAGGCGCGTGGCGGAATCGGCCTGCGGCCGAACGGAACGACTTCTCCCATTTGCAATGCATTGCGATCGTCGATCATGGCGTCGGTCCCTCCCCGAGATGTGCCATGCTGGATTGTGGCCTGCATAAAACATTCTTGCGGCGCCGCCGCCAGACTTCGCAGCACTAATCCGCCAAACGATTCCTTCTGCCGGTTAATGCGGGGAATGCGCAGCATTTCAAATTTGAATCAGTCGGGTATGCAGGTGCCAGCGCGCTACATCGCCTTGACGATGCTCTCGGTCATTTTCTTTGCGTCGCCGAGGAGCATCATCGTGTTGTCTCTATAGAACAACGGATTGTCGATCCCGGCATAGCCGGACGCGAGCGAGCGCTTGATGAACATCACCGTGCCCGCCTTCCACACCTGCAATACCGGCATACCATAGATCGGAGATGATTTATCTTCTTCCGCTGCCGGATTGGTGACGTCGTTTGCGCCGATGACGAAGGCGACATCAGCCTGCGCGAATTCGGAATTGATGTCTTCGAGCTCGAACACCTCGTCGTAGGGCACGTTCGCTTCTGCGAGCAGCACGTTCATGTGGCCGGGCATGCGGCCCGCGACCGGATGGATCGCGTATTTGACCTCGACGCCTTCTTTTTTCAGCTTGTCGGCCATTTCGCGCAGCGCGTGCTGGGCCTGCGCGACCGCCATGCCGTAGCCCGGGACGACGATGACCTTCGACGCGTTCTTCATGATGTAAGCGGCGTCCTCTGCCGATCCGAGCTTGACGGGGCGCTGCTCGGCACCGCCGCCGGGCCCGGCGGTCTCGCCGCCAAAGCCGCCAAGGATGACCGAGATGAACGAGCGGTTCATCCCCTTGCACATGATGTAGGACAGGATCGCGCCCGACGAGCCGACCAGCGCGCCGGTGATGATCAGCGCCGAGTTGCCGAGCGTGAAGCCAATGCCGGCCGCCGCCCATCCCGAATAGGAGTTGAGCATCGAGATCACGACCGGCATGTCGGCGCCGCCGATCGGGATAATGATCAGGATGCCAAGCAGGAGCGACAACGCGACGACGACCCAGAAGTCAATCGCACTTTGCGAGACGAAAAAGCCGTAGATGAAGAAAATCAGGCCCGCAGCGAGCGCGAGATTGATGATGTGCCGCCCCGGCAGCGTGATCGGCTTTCCGCTCATGCGCCCGGACAATTTCAGAAAGGCGATAACAGAGCCTGTGAATGTAATGGCGCCGATCGCGGCGCCGAGCGACATTTCGATCAGGCTTTGCGCGTGAATGTGCCCCTGGGTGCCGATACCGAAGGCCGCTGGCGCGTAGTAGGCGCCGGCCGCGACCAGCACGGCCGCCATGCCGACCAGCGAGTGGAAGGCGGCCACCAGCTCCGGCATCGAGGTCATCGGCACGCGGCGGGCGATCACAGCGCCGATGCCACCCCCAACAGCGATGCCGCCGAAGACAAGACCCCACGCGACCGGATCGGCTGGCGGATGCGACCCGAGCGTGGTCAGCACCGCGATCGTCATACCGATCATGCCGAAAAGGTTGCCGCGCCGGCTGGAATCCGGACTCGACAGGCCGCGCAGCGCCAGGATGAACAGAATGCCGGCGACCAGGTAGAGCAGCGCGACGAGATTCGGGCTCATGGGAAAGCCCCGTCATGCCCGCGCTTGTCGCGGGCATCCACGTCTTTCCAGCTTGGCAAGAAAGCGGGCGTGGATGGCCGGGACAAACCCGGCCATGACGACGACATTTTCAGAATTGGATTCATTGTCGTCGTCACTTTTTCCTCTTCTGATACATCGCCAGCATGCGCTGGGTGACGAGGAAGCCGCCGAAAATATTCACGGACGCAAAGACCAGCGCCACGAACCCGAGCACCCGGGCCCACAACGGGCCCTGGTCATCGGCAACAAGCGCGACCCCGACTGCGAGCAGCGCGCCGACCACGATGACGGACGAAATGGCATTGGTGACGGACATCAGCGGAGTGTGCAGCGCCGGCGTCACCGACCAGACCACGTAATAGCCGACGAACACGGCGAGCACGAAGATCGAGAACTGAAAGACGAAGGGGTCGACCGCGTTTGCCAGATGTTCCATTTCGGATCTCCTTCAGGCCGCCGTCTTCGGTTGGAAATTTGGGTGCACCACCGCGCCGTCGCGCGTGAGCAAAGTCGCCTTCACCAGCTCGTCGTCCCAGTTGACGGCGAGTTTCTTCTCTTTCTTGTCGATGAGGGTTTCGACGAAGGTGAGCAGGTTCTTGGCGTAAAGTGCAGACGCGGACGCCGCCAGCCGGCCGGGGACATTTTGATGGCCGACGATCTTCACGCCACCGGCCTGCACAATGCTGCCGGCCTGCACGCCCTCGACGTTGCCGCCACGCTCGACGGCAAGATCCACGATAACGGAGCCGGGCCGCATCGACGCCACCATCTCTTTTGAAATGAGACGCGGCGCCGGCCGCCCGGGGATCAGCGCGGTGGTAATGACGATATCCTGCTTCTTGATGTGCTCCGCCACCAGCGCGGCCTGCTTGGCCTGATACTCCTTCGACATTTCCTTGGCGTAGCCGCCCGCCGTTTGCGCGTTTGTGAATTCCTCGTCTTCGACCGCAAGAAATTTCGCGCCGAGGCTTTCCACCTGCTCCTTGGTTGCGGGACGCACGTCGGTTGCCGTGACGATCGCACCCAGTCGCCGCGCAGTCGCGATCGCCTGCAAGCCGGCAACGCCAACGCCCATGATAAATACCTTGGCCGCGGGGACGGTGCCGGCCGCCGTCATCATCATTGGCAGCGCGCGGCCATATTCTTCCGCTGCATCGATAACCGCGCGATAGCCGGCGAGATTCGCCTGGCTCGACAACACGTCCATCGATTGCGCGCGCGTGATGCGCGGCATCAGTTCCATGGCGATGGAAGAAACTCCGGCGCTTGCCATCTGTTTGAGCGCCGCCTCGTTGCCGTACGGCTCCATGATGGCGATAACCAGCGCGCCTTTCTTGTAGTCGGACAGTTCGTTTGGCGCCGGACGGCGTACCTTGAGAACGATGTCGGCATCCTTGGTGACCGTGTCGCCGATCTGCGCGCCGGCCGCCTCGAATTCGGCGTCAGGAATGCCGGACGCAACGCCGGCGCCGCGCGCAACCGCAACCTCGGCACCGAGCGACTTGAATTTCTTGATTGTTTCCGGAGTTGCAGCGACGCGCGGTTCATCGCCATCGGTTTCACGCGGTACGGCAATTCGCATTCGCGCCTCCCCGCCCAGCCGTGAAGTCCGTCAGTGCGGCGAGAGCCCGGTGAAAGCGAAGATCAGAAAGCAGATGACAAAGGACACATAACTGGGCGTTGTCGCGCGGCTGACCAATCCGGGGATGACTCCGAGCAGGCCGATGGCAAAAATTAACGCCGCCGTAAACCAGTGCCCCATGACCCCACCAGTCGCCAGGCCAAACAGGATCGTGCAGACGTAGAGGATCCCCACCAACGTGAAGTGCACGAACTGCTCATAAGAACTTTCGTGGGCCTCATAGTCGTTACCGGTGGCAGTGGCGTATTCAACGGTGCCGTGGTCGGCCATGGGGAAAGCTCTCCGAGTCGCGCTGAAAATGGCGGGTGCTGAGGGGTTAGCGCAATTGCAGCCCAAGGGCAACCGAAGAGCAACTGAAGGGCATCGCGCCGGGCTCAGCCTTTGGTGGGCGGCTGCAAGCCGACTTTGGCAAGCGCTCCGGCTTGCCGCTTGGCCACGTCCTCGATCTTGAACCGCTCGATCGCCTCATTGAACAGGCGATAGAAATTGAGTTCCGCCGCCAGGTGCAGAAATACGGCGCCCAGGCCGATCGCGGCGCGGTCCATGAACACGAACTCGCGCGGCACCGTCACCGGTCCGCGAGCCTTGAGCGCCTGATGTACGCGAAAGGCTTCCTTGCGCCCATATTCGGACGGTTTCACGCCGTCAGCGATCGTGCGCACGCGGTTGTCGAGCAGCGGACCGTAAATGAACCGCGCCCAAATATTGAGCGCATCGATCAGCTCGCGGTTGAGCCGCTTGAACCCCCAGGTTTCGTAAGCGTGCACGACCAGCGCATCGTCCTTGCGCAAAAGACCGCGATAGAGATCGACCACGCCACCGACAAAGCTCGGCGGAAAGATCCGTATGCAACCATAGTCAAGGAGGTTGATGCCTGCGGGCTTGCCTCTGGCATTGTCGAAGACCGTGTAATTGCCGAGATGCGGATCGCCGTGGATGACGCCGAAGCGACTGAAGGGAAACCACCACGCCGTGAACATCGCCGTCGCAAGCCTGTTGCGCGTCTCGAGCGTGTCGTTCTTGTGCTCCAGCAGCTTGCGGCCGGTCATCCAATCGAGCGTCAGCAGGCGGCCAGTCGAAAGCTCGGCCCAGACTTTCGGCACGCGGATCGCATCTTCATCCTTCAACATATTCCCATACAGCGCGACATGCTTCGCTTCGCGGAAATAGTCGAGCTCCTCGCGTAACCGTGCACCGATTTCGACCGCGATCTCGGTCGTATCAATCACCGGATCGAACCGCTTGCGGATCGCAAACAGGAGCTGCAGCTGACTGAGATCGGCCTCGACCGCTGACTGCATCTCCGGGTACTGCAGCTTGCAGGCGAGCGCGCTGCCATCGAGCGCATGTGCACGATGCACCTGCCCGAGAGATGCAGCAGCAGCCGGGTGATGCTCGAACTCCGAAAACTTCTTCTGCCAGTCGGCGCCGAGCTCGGCGCCCATACGGCGTTTGACGAAAGCCCAACCCATGGGCGGCGCCTGGCTCTGCAGCTTGATCAGCTCGTTGGCATATTCCGGCGGCAGCGCGTCCGGAATGGTGGCGAGCAGCTGCGCCACCTTCATGATCGGCCCTTTCAGTCCGCCCAGTGCGGCCGCAAGCTCCAGTGCATTAGCGGCGCGATCGAGCGGCACGCCGAAAAAGCGTGCACCGGCAAATCGTGCGGCGGTGCCGCCAAGCTGCGTGCCGACCTTGGCGTAGCGGCGGGCACGCGCGGAAAGACGATTCCGTTCACGGTCGTTCGGGGGCATCGGCGGGCTCACCCCAACCATTTAATCAGTTTTGGTCTGAAAAATAAGGCCCGAGGCCTACTCCAGGGCCTCGAGCTCGTCGATCAGCCTCGCGACCACGCTCAGGCCGCTGTCCCAGAACTTCGGATCGCGCGCATCAAGCCCGAAGGGCGCCAGCAATTCGGCATGATGCTTGGTGCCGCCCGCCGCAAGCATTTCGAGATAGCGCTCGGCAAAACCGCTCGCCGATCTTTCGTAGACCGCATAGAGCGAGTTCACCAAGCAATCGCCGAAGGCGTAGGCATAGACGTAAAACGGCGAATGCACGAAATGCGGGATGTAGACCCAGAACGTCTCATAGCCCGGCTTGAGCTCGATCGCCGGTCCCAGGCTCTCGCTTTGCACCGACATCCAGAGCTCGCAGAGCTTCTCGGAGGTCAGTTCACCGCTGCGCCGCTCGCCGTGCACCTTGCGCTCAAAACTGTAGAAGGCGATCTGGCGCACCACCGTGTTGATCATGTCCTCGACCTTGGCAGCGAGCATGGCCTTGCGCTGCTTCTTGTCGGTCGTTTCCGAGAGCAGTTTTCTAAAGGTGAGCATTTCGCCGAACACCGATGCGGTCTCGGCAAGCGTGAGCGGCGTCGGCGCCATCAGCGCGCCGTTCGGCGCGGCAAGCACCTGGTGCACGCCATGCCCAAGCTCATGCGCCAGCGTCATCACATCGCGCGGTTTGCCCATATAGTTGAGCAGGACGTAAGGATGCGCCGACGGCACCGTCGGATGCGCGAAGGCACCCGGCTGCTTGCCCGGGCGCACGGGCGCATCAATCCAGCTCCTGGTGAAGAACCGGTCGGCGACCTCGGCCATCTTAGGTGAAAAAGCACCATAAGCCGTAAGAACAGTGGCACGGGCGTCACCCCAAGGGATTGTCCGTTGCGCGACCTTCGGCAGCGGTGCATTGCGATCCCAGTACGGCAATCGCTTCTTGCCAAACCACCTCGCCTTCAGCGCGTAATAGCGATGTGACAATTTCGGGTAGGCTGCGCGCACGGCTGTGGCGAGCGCGTCCACCACTTCGCGCTCCACCCTATTCGACAGGTGACGCGCGTCTGCAATATCCTTGAAGCCACGCCACCGGTCGGAGATTTCCTTGTCCTTGGCGAGCGTGTTGGTGATGAGCGTGAACGGCCGCAGATTGTCCTTGAACGTCTTCGCCAGCGCCTCGGCTGCGGCTTTGCGTTTCTTGGCATCGACGTCCTGCAGCAGGTTGAGCGTGGGCTGGATAGCGAGCGTCTTGCCGGCCACTTTGAACCTCAGGCTTGCGATCGTTTCGTCGAACGACCTGTTCCAAGCCGAAGAGCCGGTCACTGACTTCTCGTGGAAGAGCTCCTCGACCCGGTCCTCGAGCTGATACGGCTTTTCCTTGCGCACATCCTCGATCCAGGGACGATAGTGACCAAGTGTGGGATCGCGCATCGCAGCCTCGAGCTGCGCATCATCAACGCGATTGAGCTCGAGCGTGAAAAACAGGAGATGCAGCGAGGCTGCCGTGAGGCGCTCTTGCACGTCGCCGTAAAATTTTGCGCGTGCCGGGTCGGTGGTGTTGCCGGCGTACATGAGCGATGCATAGGACATCAGCCGGCCAAGCCTGTCGTCGATGGCTTCATAGCGCGCCACCGCTTTCGCAAGCCCGACGCCCTCGCCCGCGGCAAGTTCTGCGAGCCGGCCTTTGAAATCCTGCTCGAAAGCCGCGCATTCGCGGTCGGCCAGGTCGAGGTCGCGCTTCACCTCGGGGCTATCGATGGCGGGGTAAAGGTCCTTGAGATTCCACTCGGGCAAGTCGCCGAATTTGGCGGGCTTGCTCAATTTTTTGCGGGTTGACGCTTTTGCCATGGGGGACAATCTTATTGGGACAATACAGGCAGGCTGGTCTATCTAAAACACCGGTCATGGCCAAGCGATGGCAGCGCACTCCCGGTCAACGAAACGCCATCTGGTATATGGTGAAAATAACCTCCAGCAGAATGAGGGCTATGATGATGCGCTCCAGGCGTAGTGAACGTTCGGTATCAATAATATCTGCCAAAGCCTGTCCGGTGTCCGAGATCACGGTCAGCTTTCGGGTCAGGAGATCGGCGCGCTCCTTGAGTTCATATTCATCTTCGAGCCGGGCATAAAAACGTTCCAGGTCCGGCCGCTCCCAAAGGACGTCGGGCTTTTCTGTAACCGCAACGAGACCGGACATGCGTTGCTGCACCAGCAACGCATTTCCGATGTGTTTCAAAATTGTCCGGCGACCACCCGGGGTGCGTCCATGTTCCGCCAAGTCACGCGCTAGGGGCTCGATAACATCAAAGACGGCACTCACATTCCGTTCGTCATGCGCCAGGATCAGGTTGGTCGCGATGGCATCCGCGATGATAAGCACGTGTTCCGGCAATAGTGCTTTGAGCGATATGACACCCGCGGGGGTGACCTGCTCGTCTTTGTCGGGTGCGATCTCGATCTGCGCCGATTCCTCCTCGCCGTGAGCAAAACGCCCGATGACGCGGCCCGCAAGACTTTGCAATATTTCGTCTTCCTGCTGCGGCGCCATGCCAAAAAGAACGACAATGCCGTATCGGAAAAGCACGACAAACGAGCCGTCTTCGATCCGGAAGGCCAAAGGGGTCGTCGACAGGACCTCGTGACGTTCGAGTCCAGTGGTGTCGATACGATCGCCCAATAACAACGCTCTAACGGTGATCCGGGGGCCATTTGCGATCGACATTTTTCACCAAAAGGAGAAGTCACCCAGGCTGTCGCGATCGAGAATTTAATAACCCATTAAGGCAGACCGGCGACATTGCACCAATTCGGTACAGCCGTGCGTGAGGGTGTGATGGCGGAAGTAGTGCTCATCGTCGACGACGATCCGGTCCAGCGGCGGCTGCTCGAAGCAATGATCCAACGGTTTGGCTACCGGACGACCGTCGTCGAAAGCGGCGACGCCGCCTGTAAACTGCTGGTTGGCCCCCAGGCCGAACGCATTGACGCCGTCATACTCGATCTTGTCATGCCGGATCTCGACGGGCTTGGCGTACTGGCGCGCCTGAGAGAAGCCAGCGTCAGCGTGCCCGTGATCGTCCAGACGGCGCATGGCGGGATCGACAATGTCGTGTCGGCGATACGGTCCGGCGCGACAGATTTCGTCGTCAAGCCCGCGAGTGCCGAGCGGCTGCAGGTTTCGTTACGGAATGCGCTTGCTACCAATGCGCTCGCCGGCGAACTGCAGCGCCTCAAACGCAAGCATGAGGGTACTTTTGACATCAGCGACGTGATCACCCGCTCATCCGCAATGCAGTCCGTGCTCAAGACCGCGGAAAAAGCCGCCGCGTCCACAATTCCGGTTCTGGTGGAAGGTGAATCCGGCGTCGGCAAGGAGCTGATCGCACGCGCAATTCATGGTAGCAGCGCACGCCGCGCGAAGCCGTTCGTTGCCGTCAACTGCGGAGCTCTCCCCGAAACGCTCGTCGAGTCGATCCTGTTCGGCCACGAGAAGGGTGCCTTTACAGGTGCCACCGAAAAGCACAGCGGGAAATTCGTGGAGGCCGACGGCGGCTCCTTGTTTCTCGATGAGGTCGGCGAGTTGCCGGCGCCGGCGCAAGTGAAACTGTTGCGCGCGCTGCAGGATGGTGAGGTCGAGCCGGTCGGCGGGCGCAAGATTAGCAGGGTGGATGTGCGGATTCTTTCAGCAACCAACCGCGACCTGATCGCCGACGTCAGGGCGGGACGTTTTCGCGAGGATCTGTTTTATCGTCTGCATGTATTTCCGGTTTCATTGCCACCCCTTCGTATGCGCCGCGACGACATAGCCGAGCTGGCGCGCCACTTCCTGACGCGCATCGCGGCCGAGGAAGGAAAACGGATCCGCAGCATCAGCGCCGACGCCTTGGCGCTTCTCGCCGCCTATCATTGGCCTGGCAACGTGCGCCAACTCGAAAACGCAATTTTCCGCGCTGTCGTTCTCGCGGATGGCGACGAGATCGGTGCGAATGAGTTTCCGCAAATCGCCGCCCTCGTTTCATGTGGCGCTAACTCCGCGCCGCCGCTGATTGAGCCATCGCCGGCCATGGTGGCGTCCTGGCCGGAGGCCGACAGCGGCAACGGTCAAGCCCCGGCGACCAGGGCGGCTGGCCATTCGCTTTCGCTCACCGACCCGCGCGGCGACGTGAGGCCGCTCGAGGACATCGAACGGGAGGCTATCCGCTTCGCCATATCGCACTACCGGGGACAGATGTCAGAGGTGGCGCGACGGCTGAAAATCGGGCGATCAACCCTCTACCGCAAGCTGGAGGGCCTCAGCCTCGAGGAAGATGTCCCCACCGGGTGAGAAAAGACCCGCAAATCGAGGATTTCCTAGCTTTTCGCGGATCAGCGGCCCGGCAAATATCAGGGACCAAGTTCCGGATTGCCCCGTTTTCGGCCCATTTCAGCGGAAAATTAGAGGCCGGACGGGGGACCGGCGCTAATTTCGCATTAACCGATCCCGATAAACACTCACGGGGCTGCCGCACGGCGGCCCAACGGGGACGTGACGGCGACGTGGGACGGATCTTTTCACGGATCAACGCTGTGCCTATTGACGCGTCGCGCGGGCGTCCGCTCGCTGTGACTCTGGTGCGCACCGGGGCCTGCCTGGGCCTCGCAGGATTATTTATGCTCGGCGCCAACGACGCGTTGCAAAACGCCAGCGCTGAGGGCGACACGCGCACACTTTCGTTCCATCACGTCCATACCGGCGAGGACATCACCGTTACCTTCAAGCGGAACGGCCGCTACGACGACGCCGCGCTCAAAAAACTCGACTGGTTCATGCGCGACTGGCGCAAGGAAAAATCCACCCGCATGGACCCGCATTTGTTCGATGTGTTGTGGGAGACATACCGCGAGGTTGGCGCAACACAGCCGATCGACGTCATCTGTGGCTACCGTTCGCCGGAAACCAACTCAATGCTGCGGCGGCGGTCGAGCGGTGTTGCCCAGAACAGCAATCATGTCAGCGGTCTGGCGTTGGATTTCTTCATCCCAGGCGTGCCGCTCGAAAAAATCCGCGCGGCTGGCCTGCGGCTGCAGCGGGGCGGTGTCGGCTTCTATCCCACTTCTGGTTCGCCCTTCGTTCATCTCGACACGGGCACCGTGCGCCACTGGCCGCGGATGACCCACGATCAGTTGGTCAAAGTCTTTCCAGATGGCCGCACAGTGCATATTCCGTCCGACGGCCATCCGCTGAAGGGCTACGCGCTTGCGCTTGCCGACGTCGAACGGCATGGCAGCACACCATCCGGAATGTCACTGGAGGCCGCACGCGAGCACGGCACCATCGGCGCGGACGCAGTGGCGGCTGCAGGAAAACCAAAGCGTAGCTTCTTCGCCCGGCTGTTCGGGCGCGACAAGGATGCCGACGAGGTGAGTGAAGGCCCGGCGCCGAAGCAGACGCGCGCACCCGTCGCAGTCGCCAGCGTGAACGGACCGAAGGCGAAGCCGGTGAGCGTGGAGCACATCGTGCCTCTGCCGACGGCGCGGCCGAAGGAGGTTGCTGTCGCATCTGCAACGCCTGTGGTTCCGCAGCAGACATTCGCGACGGCATCGCTGGGCAGTGGCCTGTTTGACAATCGCGGCTATTGGCGCGGGGCCGTGCAGTCCGTCGCAAATCTCCCGGCGGCGGTGGTTGGCGATTCATATAAGACTGCGAGCGTCGATCCGACCACGACCGGCAGCACCGCTCTTGCCTATGCGTCAGAGGCGGAACGGCCGGCACGGGTCCACGCGCGTCCGATGGGATCGCAGGTGTCGTCACAGGTAGCGCCGCCGAAGGAAGCGGCCGTCATGCCCGCCCAGGGCAACACGACCGTCGTAGCGAAGGCATCGGCCGCTGCAGAATTCGGCGGCCGTCATAAAGATGACCTTTGGCTGCGCGCCGCAATGGTCACACCGAGCTTCAACAGCTACATGACGGCGACGCGGCTTGGAGCCGTCGATATGCGGGCGTTGCAGGCGTTGCTGCACAAGCCGTCCATGTCGGTCGCGATGACCTTCTCGACCGACCCGCAGCTTGTGGCCACACGCTTTAGCGGCCCTGCGGTGGTTTTCGTGGCCACTATGACGTTCGAGACGCAATCGGCCGCAGCCGCATTTTCATCGCAGACAACCGCGTCGCTGCGCTGATTTTCTAGTTCGCCATTCCCAAAGCGTGCAGGTAGGTGTCGAGAACCTCCTGCTGCTCGCGGCGTTCGTCCATGTCCAGCTTGCGCAGGCGCACGATCGTGCGCAGGGCCTTGGTATCGAAGCCGGTGCCTTTCGCTTCGGCGTAGACGTCGCGGATGTCGTCGGAAGTGGCCTTTTTTTCTTCCTCGAGGCGCTCGATACGCTCGACGAAGGCTTTCAACTGATCCTTGGCGAAGCGGGTTGCTGGTTTTTCTTTTTCGGCCGCGGCTGTGGAAGGCATCGACGTCTCCTTGACTACGCACGGCAGACGATACCTGCCGCCTGCCGAGAAGCTTTCTGAGTTGAATGACCTCAGGTCAAGGCGCGGGCGCCGTCATCCACGCTGTTCACAAGCCGACGGTGACTAGGAATGTCGTGGGCTGGACTTTTCGAACGCGGCCTTTTGTTCGGCGGAGGCCTCTTTCTGATATCTCTTGCGCCACTCGTCATAGGGCATGCCGTAGACGATTTCGCGGCTTTGATCCTTGCTCATGGCAAGGCCCTTTTCGTCGGCGGCTTCCTTCATCCAATTCGACAGGCAATTGCGGCAGAAGCCGGCGAGATTCATCATGTCGATATTCTGCACGTCGGTGCGCGACCGCAGATGCTCGACAAGGCGCCGGTAGACGGCGGCTTCAAGTTCAGTGCGGGTCTTGTCGTCCATGGCGGCCTCCTCCACTGTAGGAAAGATAAACATGGCCCGCCCACGTTTGAAGAGGCCTTTGGCCTCCACTCCCTTGAGGAGACCGCAGCGTGAAGTTTGCCCACTTTTCGCATGTCTGGGGCAAGCCAGGCATGACCCCACACCAGCGCTATGAGGAGCTGTGGCGCGAACTTCAGCTGTGCGACGGACTTGGCTACGACTACGCTTTCTGCGTCGAGCACCATTTCCGACCCGACGAGAGCTGGATCTCCTCCCCCAGCGTCTACATCGTCGGCGCCGCCGCCCGCACTCGCAGGATCCGTGTCGGGTCGATGGGCTACATCGTGCCGCTCTATCATCCGCTGCGGCTGGCAGAGGAAATCGCCCTCGTCGACCAGATGATCGGCGGCCGCATGGAGCTCGGCCTCGTCCCCGGCATCAACGCGGACTATTTCAAGCCGTTCGGCTTCGACTACAACCTGCGCAAATCGCCGACACTCGAATTCGTCGACTATCTTCGCGCTGCCTACGGCCAAACGCAGCCTTTCTCCTTTCAGGGCGACGTACATCGGACTGAAAGCGCGCTGCTCGCAGTGCAGCCGGTCCAAAAGCCGCATCCGCCGCTCTGGATGATGAGCCGCGATCCGCAGACGCTTGAATTCTGCGCGCGCAATGCAATCAATCCGGGATATTTTCTGGTCTATCCGCGTGCGGACGCAGCACCTCGCTACCGCAAGTTCCTTGCCGACTGGGCTGCCGCCGGGCATCGCCAGCAACCCAAGATCGCGTACTGCACCATCGTCTATGTCGACGAAACCGACCAGAAGGCGCTCGACATCGCGTTGCCACGGGCCGCGCGCGCCTATGAGGGATTCCTACCGCCGGCAAAGCCGGGCGAAACGTTCGAGCAACGCGCGCGAGAGCATTCGAAGAAATTCATCGGTCGCGGCGAGCCTGGCGCCTCCGAGATCATGGCCAATCTCTTCGACGCGGACTATCTCATGAAGCACGAGCTGGTCTTCATCGGCTCGCCCAAAACAGTCACGGAAAAAATCCGCGCAGCGGCCGAGTCAGGCCTGTTCAACGTCTTCATGGGCGAGTTCAACTTCTCGGACCTGCCCGAGCCCGTGCTGATGCGTTCGATCCGCCTGTTCGGCGAGAAGGTTATTCCCGCCTTGCGTGCCTACGAACCGTTCTAGGCTTGCGCCGGTGCCTGCGCGGCCTGCAGCTCCGGATGGGCCCGCAAGCGTGCCTCATTGAGCTTCCAGATGGCGAAGCAGACCACCGCGCCGAGCGCGAATGGCACCGATGACCACATGTAGAGCTTTTCGACCGGCAGGCCAACGAACAATGCACCCACGAGCGGCCCGATGATCGAGCCGATGCGTCCGATGCCGAGCTCCCAGCCCGAGCCGTTGGCGCGCAGCGAGGTCGGATAGACCAGCGCACCGGCGACGTTAATACCGGTCTGGATGCCGAGCACGCAGAAGCCCGCAAAGAAAGTGGCGATGGCAAGCGCCGTCGTGGAAGTGGTGCCGGCAAAGCCAATCGAGGCGACGACCGGCACCGCGATCACGAAGACGATCGCGATGGCAAAAAAGCGCTGGCGCTCGAACCAGCGCGCGAGGGCAAGCGAGCCCACCGTGCCGCCGATCTGGATCATGGCGCCTGCCAGCGCGCCCACGGATGGCGGCAGCTTCAGCATCTGCATCAAAGTCGGCGTCCAGGACAACAGGAAGAAGTAGCCCATCAGATTGAGGGCAAAGAGCAGCCACAGCAGCGGCGTGATCAAGTGCAGCCCCTGACGGAAAAGGTAGGCCGGATTGAAGCCGCGGAATTGCTGCTCGTCCTCGATGATGAACGTCGCGTTCGGCGGCACCTTGAAGCCCGGATCGAGCGCCGCGAGGGTCTTCTCCATCTTCGCGCGCTGGCTTTCGTGCAGCGCCATGAACTTGATCGATTCCGGCAGGGCGAACAGCCCGATCACGGCAAGCACGATCGGCACGATGCCTCCGATCGTGAACAAAATCTGCCAGCCATGCACCGGCACCAAAGTGGCGGCGACGACGCCCGGGATGGCGCCGCCGATCGGCACGAAACCAACGGCGATCAGCGCGAGCGTCGCCTTGTATTTTCGCGGGCCCGATTCGGTGTTGATCGCGACAATGTTCGGAATGACACCGCCGATGCCGAGGCCGGCAAGCAGGCGCAGCCAGAACATCTGCTCAAGATTGGTCGAGTAGGCGGCGGCGAAGGTAAATACGCCGAACAGCAGGTTTGAGGAGATCAGCGCGATCTTGCGGCCGTAGCGGTCGCCGATCCATCCGAACAAAGCGGAACCGAAAAGAATTCCGACCAGGCTTGCGCTGAAGACCGGTCCAAGCTGGCCGGGCTTTAATCCCCACTCGCGCACCAGATGCGGCGCGGCAAAGGCAATCGCGGCAATGTCGTAGCCGTCGATCAAGGACAGCAGCACGCACCAGAAAATCAGGTTGTAGTGGAACGAGCTCAGTCCGCGTTGATCGAGCAGACGCGACACCTCGACGACACCTGCCATGATTGCCTCCCCGCGCTTGTTATTGTGCCAACAATTCGCCGCTGTCCCGGCCGCGATGCTATGCGAGCGTTGGGCCCGAGGAAAGCGGCCGCTCGACATGAATTTCGCCTGCGCCCAGATAGGCGCGCTGAACGGCCGGGTCGTCCTTGAGCGCTGCCGCGCTGGCGGATCCGACGATACGTCCCGACTCGATGAGGTAGCCGCGATCGGCCACCTTGAGGCTCAGCCGGGCATTCTGCTCGACCAGAAGAATGCCGACGCCGGTAGAGCGGATGCGCTCAAGCGCGCCAAAAAGCTCGGTACACATGATCGGTGCGAGGCCGAGGGACGGCTCGTCCAGCAGAACAATTTCAGGAGACGTCATCAATGCACGTCCAATCGCCACCATCTGCTGCTCGCCGCCGCTCATGGTGCGCACGACCTGCTGCAACCGCTCGCGCAACCGCGGAAAGAGCTCAAGGACCATGTCGAGGGTCGTGGCCTCGTTAGGACGTGCGCGGGTCGGAAAGGCGCCAAGCAAAAGGTTTTCGCGTACCGTCATCTCGCCAAAGATTCCGCGTCCCTCAGGGACCAGCGCCAGGCCGGCTTCGACGATCTGGTGAGCGGAAATGCCTGCGAGTTCGCGGCCACTCATCGTGACACGCGCTCCCGCGGCAGCAGGAACCAGGCCGGCAATCACCTTGAGCAGCGTGGTCTTTCCGGCTCCGTTGGCGCCGAGAATTACGACGATCTCGCCGCGCCCGACGTCAAGCGACACGCCGTCAAGCGCGCGATGCTTGCCGTAGAAGGCCGAGATGTCGCGTACTTCAAGCATCGGGTTCTCCGAGATAGGCACGAATGACTTCGCGGTCGGCGAGCACGGCGGCAGGCGGTCCTTCCGCAATCATGCGGCCCGCATTCATTACCACGCAACGGTCGCAGAGCGAGCGAATAGCGTCCATCACATGCTCGACGATGATGATCGTCAGTCCTTCCTCGCGCAGCATTTTCACCAGCGCGATGCCGAGCTGCAATTCGGAGGGATTGAGGCCCGCGAGCCATTCGTCGAGAAGAAGAACGACCGGCGAAAGCGCGAGCGCCCGCGCAAGCTCAAGGCGCTTCTGATCGATGTAAGTGAGTTGCCCCGCCGGCACGTCTGTCTTGTCGCCGAGGCCGACACGGGCCAGCAATGTACACGCGCGGTCTTCGGCCGCGGCACCCCAGACCGGCTTTGCGTGAAAGGCAATTCCGGCTGCAACGTTTTCCAGGCAGCTCGAGTCGGGAAGGACGCGCACCAACTGAAACGTCCGCGCGATGCCGCGCTGCGCGATTCGATGGGCCGGCAGCAATGCGATCGGATGCCCCGCCAAAGCAATGCCGCCAATATCGGCGCGCGAGGCGCCGGAAATCAGGTTGAGAGCAGTGGTCTTTCCGGATCCATTGGGTCCGATCAGCCCCAGAATTTCGCCGCGGCGGAGCGTGAAACTGACATCATCGACGGCGACCAGGCCGCCAAAGGCCTTGCGCACATTCGCGAGTTGCAGGACTGGAGCGTCGCGGACCGCATCATGCTCAGCCGCGCGCCGCCATACGAAACGCGTCGCGGCCTCCGCGATCGGCGACATGACAATGTGGCGTGCGGCGCGACGCAGCATCGGCAGCTTCGTCTGTAACAGGCCAATCACACCGTTCGGCAGGCCATAGACGATCAGCACAAAGACCGCACCCAGCACGATGCTGAAGTAGTTGGGAAACGTGGCGATCAGCACCTCGAACAGCAGCACGAGCGGCACGGCCCCAAGCAGCGGACCGAACAGCGTGCCAGCGCCGCCGAACAGCGCCATGATGACGACCTCAAATGAAAGCACCGGATTGAACGCAATCGCGGGGTCGATATAGGTCCAGCGCGGCGCCATCACTGCTCCGGTCACGGTCATGAACCCCGCGCTCACTGCGAACAGCACGAGCTTGGCGCGGGTCGTATCGATGCCGCAGTGGCGAGCGACCGTCTCATCTTGACCAATGACGCGCACCGCCAGCCCGAGCCGGGAGTGGCGGATCAGCCAGCCGGCGCCCAGCACCATGACGACGAGCGCCAGCAGGCGCCAGTAGATGCCTTCCGAGGTGGTGTCGGCAAAGATGTAGCGCCCGACCGAGCCGTGGATATTGATCTCGTACCAGGCGACCAGCTGGCGGACAAGCTCGGCCAGGCCGAAACTGAAGATAACGAAGTAGATTCCGGACAAACGTAGCGTGGAAAGACCCACGATCAATGCAACGACGATGCCGACGACAGCAGCTGCAATCAGCACAAGCGGCCATGGCAGAAAGTCGGTGAGGACAGCGGTGGTATAGGCGCCGATGCCGAAGAAGGCTGCCGTCGCCAACGAGATGTAATGGGTCGGGCCTGAGAACAGCGCCCACGCGGTCGCCAGCACCGTGAAATACAGGAGGCTGATGCCGAGTGCGAGGTGATAGCCACTGGCGACAAGCGGAAACGCCGCAAGCGCCGCAATGATGACCGCGGCCAGAGCGGCAAGCGTGACTTTTGGCACACTCAACGCGCCGGTCTCCCGAACAGGCCGGTTGGCCGCCACAGAAGGACGCTCAGGAACAGCGCATAGGTCACTGCGATGGTGAGGCCGGGATCGACAAGTCGCGCCACCGCGGTCTCGGAAATTCCAAGCAGCAGCCCCGCGATCAGCGCGCCTAGCATGTTGCCGACGCCGCCCATGATGACGACGATCAGGGCTTTCATGGTGAAGACGACACCCATCGCCGCGCTGAACGTCAGGAACATGCTGATCAAAACGCCGCCTGCACCAACAATGGCGCCGCCAGCAGCAAAAGCGAGCGCTGAAGCCGCGTGAATGTCGATGCCGGAGAGTCGGGCCGCGTCTGGATTGACGGCGATCGCTCGCAACGCCGTTCCGTAGCGCGTCCGCGTGAGGAAAAGAAAAAGAACGCCGCCGATGACCACCGCGAACAAGAGCGCCAGTATGCGGTTGAGGGCGAGCGTCGTGCCAAGGATATGCACCGGCACCGACAGGTAGGAATAGCTCTGCAGCGATCCGCCGAACGTGAGCAGCATCAGGCCCTGAATGACGAACAGAATGCCGAACGTGCCCAGGATGCTGTCGACTTCCAGCATGCCCTGGTTTCTCGCGCGCCGGACCAGTGGCATCAGCACGATCTGGTAAAGCAGCCAATTGGCTGCGAACGAAGCCGGTACGACGGCAAGCAGTCCGATGACCGGGTTCACCGCCATGCCGCTGTAGAGGTAAAGCGCGGCAAATGCCGCAGCGACAAGGCACTCGCCGTACGACAGGTTCATGATGCGCGCGATGCCGTACTGGAGCGTGAGCCCCAACGCGATCAGTGCGTACATCCCTCCGAGCACGAGCCCGGAGAGAACAATGTCGAGCACCAGGGTCATGCGTATCGCCGCAATGTACTCAGCTCAGCCCCCGCTTTCGCGGGGGTGAGCGGAGACAACAGGCTACTGCCACGCCGGCTTGGCGATAACAGGCTTTGCGCCCTGCTTCGAGATTGGCGCTACACCGAAAAAATCTGCGCCCTGCCATTGGCCAACAGCCCAGATATTCTTGTTGAGGCCGTTCTCCAATTTCACCTTGCCGATGATCGTGTCGAAGCTGCCAGTATTGATTTCCTTGATGACAGCCGCGCGGTCGAGTTTGCCGACGCGCTCGATCGCCTGCTGTAACACCTGCAGGCTGGCATAGGTGATCGGGCTCGCCCAACGATCGGGCTCACGTCCGATGACTTCCTTGTGGTGTTGGATATACCACTTGATCCCCGGAAGCGAGGCATCGGAGCCGCCGATGCCCATGATCCCATCCGCACCCGCGCCGAATTTGCCCTTGTACATCGGGAAGGCCGTGCCGACGCCGACGAAGAAGACCTTCGGGTTGAAACCGAGAACCTTGGAGGTGTCGGTGATCGCGAAGGTATCCGGCGGGTAGCTGAAGGCAAGAAGCACGTCGGGATTCGCGGCCTGGGCATCCTTGAGCACCGGCTGCATGTCTTGCGTGCCGAACGGATAGGACTTGTCGTAGACCAGATCAAAACCGGCCTTCTTCAATCCCGCCCGCGTCGCTGTCGACAGCTCGATACCGAACTGATCGCCAACTGCAATCATCGCGATCTTCTTGTTGATCTTGCCGTCCTTCTCGAGTTTGGCAAAGGTTTCGACGATGCCGTCGACGATTTCCGACGGCAGACCAAGCCAGAAGGTCAGGTTGGGCCAGCGCTTTGTCAGCTCCGGTGCCTGGTTCGTGTTGGCCGTAACAGCAAGCTGCGGATAGCCGAGTTTATTGAAGATTGGCGCGGCGGCGAGATTCATGCCTGTGCTCCACGGCGGCAGGATGAAGTCGACTTTGTCCTGCGTTGCGAGCCGCTCGACCGCCTTGATCATTTCTTCCGAATTGCTGCGGTCGTCGTATTCGATCACTTCGATCTTGAGCTTCTTACCGCCGACATTGATGCCGCCAGCATCGTTCACATCCTTCACCCATACCTGATAGTTCGGCAGCGTGGTGACACCGGCGCCCGCCGCAAAGGGCCCTGTCTTCGAAATCGCCCATCCGATTTTGATCGAATCTTGTGCCCGCGCCGGTGCGCCAGCAACCAATAGCATCGCAGCAGCAACCAGTATCCCAATCGCCGCCAATCTATTCCTTCGCATCACAGTCGCCCTCCTCTTGTGAATGCTTTTCCGGCTTTGCGCCGGCATCCTTTGATTGCGGTACGCTCGTTCAGCAGGTCACACTTCAAATCGTTGGACACCAAACCATTCCGCCAGGGAAACGAACGTCGGACAGGTGCTTGGGTTTGACTTCGCACCCGAGATCGTTCGATCTACTGGCCGGATTCGATTCCTTGTCTTTTCAACGCTCGCCCGATCCGGCTAGCTGCGGCCGGTCGGTCGGGCGGCCTATATAAGCAGGTTTTTTCGGCAGTGGGCAGAGATGGGAAGTTCGAACGATAAACTGCGCTCTTTTCTCGCAGGGTTGTTTCGCACCGCGGTATCGGCGGCACATCCGGCAACCTGCCTCCCGCCTCTCCTGCCGGCTTTGCCCTCAGGCCGGCTGATATTGCTCGCCGCAGGCAAGGCCGCAGGGTCGATGGCCGAGACGGCCGAAGCGCACTACCTCGATCAGATGCGAATTGCCGCCGAGCGGTTAACCGGCGTCGCCGTCGCGCGACATGGCTATGCGCGTCATCTTCGCAAGGTTCGGATGATTGAAGCCGGACATCCGATACCAGACGCTGCGGGCCTCGAGGCGGCGGATCGCGCCCTTGTCTTGGCCGACGGCGCGGGCGCGGAGGATTTCGTCCTGGTGTTGATGTCTGGCGGAGCTTCGGCAAACTGGATCGCGCCGGTCGAAGGAATATCATTTGAGGACAAACAAGCGGTGACCCGCGCGCTTCTGCGCTGCGGCGCAGCCATTGGTGAAATCAACACCGTGCGCAAACATCTCTCGCGAATCAAAGGCGGACGTCTGGCGCGATATGCTCACCCAGCGAAGCTTTTGACCATCGCGATCTCGGATGTACCAGGTGACGACCCATCGGCGATCGGTTCGGGGCCGACCGTTCCCGATCCGACGACGCTGGCTGACGCGCGGGCCATCATCGCGAAGTACAAAATCGCGGCCCCGGCAGCGATCATGCACGCTCTGAACGACCAGAAAAATGAATCGCCAAAGTCCGGCGATCCTGCATTTGCCGGCAGCCAGTTCAAGCTGGCCGCGCGGCCAGCGGATGCCATGCGCGCAGTCGAAGCTGCCGTCCGTGCGGCCGGATATGAATGCATTTCGCTCGGCGACCGGATTGAAGGTGAAGCCCGCGATGTTGCCACTACCCACGCGCGCCTCGCCCGCGAATTGCGGGCGCAGGGTAAACGCGCCGTCATTATTTCGGGCGGCGAACTGACTGTTACAATCCGGGGCAAAGGACGCGGCGGCCCCAATCAAGAATATGCTCTGGCGCTCGCTATTGGCCTTGCGGGCTTGCCGGCGGTGGCCGCACTCGCCGGCGATACGGATGGCACCGACGGCGGCTCCGGGGCAGCAACCGACCCTGCGGGCGCACTGGTTGATGGCGAATCAGTGGCGCGCGCAGAGGCCAAAGGCCTCGATCCCGCCGCCTTCCTTGCTGATAACAATTCGACCGGATTTTTCACTGCCTTGGGAGATTTGCTGTCTCCTGGGCCAACTTATACGAACGTAAACGACTTCCGTGCCATCGTCGTTGACAGGCCGTGACGGATCACGCCACAACCGCGCGCATACTTCGGAACCGCCGACACGCGTGACAGCTTTGCCATTCATCGCCATCAGGCGTCTCATTTTACAAGTGTTTGCCCCCCTGGCGCTGCTCGCCGCGCTGCTCGCGGCTTCGGCGTCGCCGGCCAAAGCCGACTTCCGCCTTTGTAACAACACCGGCAGCCGTGTGGGTGTCGCGATCGGATACAAGGACAACGACGGATGGACGACCGAAGGCTGGTGGAATATTTCGGCGCGATCTTGTGAAACGCTGCTACGTGGCGCACTGGTTGCGCGTTACTATTACATCTATGCGGTCGACTACGACCGCGGCGGCGAATGGTCTGGTAAGGCTTACATGTGCTCACGCGAGAAAGAGTTCACCATTCGCGGGACGGAGAACTGTTTGGCGCGCGGCTATGACCGCACAGGCTATTTTGAGGTCGACACCAGCGAGCAGCGCTCTTGGACGGTGCAATTGACGGACACTGCCGAACAGGCACCCGAGCGGCCGTTGGCACCGCGTGCACCACTTGGAGGTTCACGTCCACCGACGGTGTTGCCGCCGCCTCCGGCAGGAGGCGCCAGGCCATGAGGCGTCTGCGCCGCGCGAAAATCGTCGCTACTCTCGGACCCGCATCGTCGAATGCCAACATGATTGCGCAGCTGTTCAAGGCAGGCGCCGACGTTTTCCGCATCAACATGAGCCACACCACCCAGGATCGCATGCGCGAGCTGGTTGGCATGATCCGCGCCGTCGAGCGCGATACCGGCCGCCCGATTGGAGTGCTCATCGACCTGCAGGGGCCGAAGCTTCGCCTCGGCACTTTTGCCGGCGGTTCTGTGACCGTGAAAGCCGGCGATACTTTCGTTCTCGATGCCGACACCGCCGTCGGAGACGCCAAGCGGGCCTACCTGCCGCATCCGGAAATCTTCGCCACCATCAAGCCGGGTCACACGCTGCTGATTGACGACGGCAAAGTCAGGCTTACTGTTACCGAAGCCGACTCAAAACGAATCACCACGCGCGTCGCGGTCGGCGGGAAGCTTTCTGATCGCAAGGGCGTAAGCCTGCCAGATACGACAATCCCTTTTTCGGCTTTGGTCGAGAAGGACCGGTCGGACCTCGAAGCCGCACTCGAGACTGGCATTGACTGGGTGGCGCTATCATTCATCCAGCGGCCGGAGGATATCGCCGAGGCAAAGAAGATCACGCGCGGGCGCGCAGCCGTGATGGCCAAGATCGAGAAACCTCAGGCGGTCAATCGACTTTCCGAAATCATGGATCTCGCTGATGCCCTGATGGTCGCGCGGGGCGACCTCGGTGTGGAAATGCCTCTTGAGAAAGTGCCCGGTGTGCAGAAGCAAATGACGCGCGCGTGCCGCGTTGCCGGCAAGCCTGTGGTCGTCGCCACCCAAATGCTGGAATCGATGATCAACGCCCCGGTTCCGACCCGCGCCGAGGTGTCCGACGTTGCCACTGCCATCTTCGAGGGCGCCGACGCTGTAATGTTGTCGGCTGAATCGGCGGCCGGGCAATTCCCGGTCCAAGCAGTCGCGACGATGAACAGGATTGCAGAAGAAGTGGAAGGTGATCCGCTTTACCGAAACATCATCACCGCCCAGCGCGCCGCACCCGAAGCGACCGGTGCGGACGCGATTGCGGACGCAGCGCGCCACATTGCCGATACGCTCGATCTTGCCGCCGTCATCTGCTGGACGGCGTCGGGCTCGACCGGGTTGCGTGTGGCGCGCGAGCGCCCGCGCCCTCCGATCGTTGCGCTGTCACCGAACATCGCCACCGGGCGGCGCCTTGCGGTTGCTTGGGGTGTCCATTGCGTCGTCACCGAAGACGCACACGACCAGGACGACATGGTCGATCGCGCCTGCAGGATTGCGGTCAAAGAAGGATTTGCAAAAGTTGGCCAGCGGGTGATCGTCGTGGCTGGGGTCCCGTTCGGCACGCCCGGCGCGACCAACATGCTGCGCATCGCCTATGTCGGCGCGGATGCGGCAGGCGGACAGACATAGTCTCTCCCGGCTTGCTGGCCTATGGACATTAGCTTTAATCTCGTTGCATGAAACGATACGGCGTAATTTCGATCGTTTGCAGCATTGGCCTGCTGAGCTCGTTTCATTCGCCGGCGCAGTCGCAATCAGCCGACCTGGTACTCTGCGACCGGCTCGCTTCCGATCCGTCCGATCCGGACAGGCCGAAGGACTTCAAAGGCGTTTCCGAAATCGCAGCGTCCGACATCACGACCGCGATCAAATTCTGCAAGATCGCATCAGCTTCGTCGCGCCGAGCACTTTACCAGCTCGGCCGCGCCTACGCCGCAAATAAGCAGTGGCCGGAAGCAATCGGTGCCTATCGCAAGGCCGCCGACAAAGGCAGCACGTCGGCGATGGTCGAGCTTGGCGTGATGTACGGCACCGGGTCTGGTTTGCCGAAGGATTTGGAGCAGGCCCGCAAGCTGTTCGAGCGCGCTGCGGAAGCCGGTAATCCCCGCGGCGTCACCAATCTTGCGGAGATCGGCGGCAGCACGTCGTCGGATCCCACCAAGGCCAGAGCGATGCTGGCGAAAGCGGCCGATGAAAATTCGGCGGAGGCGCAGTATCAGCTCGGCTTGATGACTGCCGACGGGGTCGGCGGTCCGAAGGACGACGTCGCCGCGCGCGCCTTGTTTGAAAAAGCCGCAGCGCAAGGCCACGCCGGCGCATTGGAGCGAATGGGCGAATTTGCGCGAACCGGACGCGGAGGATCGCAGGATGCCAGTGCTGCAAAAGCCTACTATGAAAAAGCCGCAGCGCTTGGCGATGAAAATGCCAAAGCAGCCCTTAAGCGCACAGAATGTCCTTACGTCGTCAAAGATAAACGCGGCAAGCCCGTCTACAATCTTTGCTTCTAGCGTCTCGCTCTAGATGTCCCGGCCTTCGACCTTTTCCTGCAGAGTCTTCACGAGATCGGGAATACGCTCCATCCGCGGGTAAAGGCTGAGCGCACGCCGATAGACTTCCAGCGCCTGCTTGTTGTCGCCGATGTCCTGCATGATCAGCCCAAGGCCGGCCAACGCGCCGAAATGCCGGGGCTCGCGCTTGAGAACCTCACGAATGTCGCCGAGCGCGCGCCCGTAATCCTTCTTCATATAATGGATCGTCGCGCGCCGGTTCCACGCTTCCACGTAGTCGGGCTTCACCTTTACAATTGAGTTCAGCAGCTTGATCGCCAGATCGAGATCCTTTGCCTCGATCGCTGTCTTGACGCGAGTCATCAGAAGATTGGCGGTGTCGCTTGGCGTCACCGTCCACAACGCCCAAATGCGCTCCTCGATAGCCTTTGCGGTGACGTCGTCAGGCGCAACTTTCAGCGCGCCGAATAGAAAGTCGAGATTGCGTGTTTTGTCACCGCGTCCGACGCTCGGGAGCTTATCGGGCGGCTTGACCCAGTGACCCGACTGCGCGCCGGCGGGCACGGCAGAAAGCACGGCCGTTCCGGCAATCAGGAGCGCTGCGAGGAATCGTATGCGCATGAGCGGAGTTTAATCTCTCCGCGTTTCGTGGCCAATATGGGGCTACGGAACAGGCGCCGAGGCGCCGATTTCAGCCCTGACGGGCTTTGAAGCGGCGGTTCGTCTTGTTGATGATGTAGACCCGACCCTTACGCCGCACCAGGCGGTTGTTGCGGTGCCGGCCACGCAGGGATTTCAGGGAATTTCGGACTTTCATGTCTATCTCAAGCTGCTGTTTGGCGGGTACATACGCAGCCCACCCGAGACTGTCAACGCAATCGGCCCACCCGTGGTTAGCGGCCCCAGCCTGTTTTACAGTTCGTTCAGGGAGTTCAAGCCGTGCAGCGTAGCCGCGACCGTTTTCTGACCACCCACACAGGCAGCCTGCCGCGCCCGGATGATCTCATCCGCATGATGTACGCCAAAGAAGAGGGCGTACCCATCGATTCCCAGGCCCTTGCCGCGCGCGTACGCGTATCGGTGGCCGAAGTCGTCAGCAAGCAGGCCGACGCAGGTGTCGACCTGATCAATGACGGCGAATTGTCGAAGCCAAGCTACGCCACCTACATCAAGGATCGGCTCAACGGATTCGGCGGAACCGGAAACACCTTCGTCTATCAGGATCTTGCCGATTTCCCGCGCCTGGAAAAACGCGTGTTCGGCGATCCCGGCCGTTCGCGCCGCAAGACACCGGCCTGCAACGCACCGATCGGTGTTCGCGACAAGCAGGCTCCACAAACCGATGCAGACAATCTCAAGGCAGCACTCAAGGACGTGAAAGCCGTGGGCGGTTTCATGAGCGCCGCCTCGCCCGGTGTGGTGTCATTGTTCTTCCGCAACGATCACTACAAGGATTTCGAGACCTATATCTACGCGATCGCCGACGCGATGCGTCACGAGTACGAAACCGTCGCCAAAGCCGGATTCGTTCTGCAGATCGACTGCCCCGACCTCGGCATGGGCCGTCATATCCAATACGCCGACCTGAGTCTGCCGGAATTCCGCAAGCGCGCGCAGCTGCACATCGAGGCCCTCAACCATGCGGTCGCAAACATTCCGCCGGAGCAGCTGCGCATGCACCTCTGCTGGGGCAACTACGAGGGCCCGCATCACCGCGATGTGCCGCTCGCCGACGTTATCGACCTCGTTTTTTCAGCCAAGCCCGTGGCGATATCCCTCGAGGCCGCCAACCCGCGCCACGCGCACGAGTGGACTTTATTTGAACGCGTGAAGTTGCCGGATGGCAAGGTGCTCATTCCCGGCGTGATCGAGTCGAAATCGAATTTCATCGAGCATCCCGAACTGATCGCGCAACGCATCGGCCGCTACGCCAATCTGGTCGGCAGAGAAAATGTGATCGCCGGCAGCGACTGCGGCTTCGGCACCTGGGTCGGACAGGCCGCGGTGGATCCCGATGTTGTGTTCGCCAAGCTTAAAGCAATGGCGGACGGCGCGGCGCTCGCATCGCGCCAGTTCTGGAAATAAGGAATATGAAATGAGCTTTGAATTCCCGCAGGCGGACAAGCCCGAAGATGTCGGGCTCTCATCCGAACGCCTGCAGCGGCTGACGGACACGCTGAAATCCGACATCGAAAAGGGAATTGTGCCCGGCGCCGTCGCATTGATCGCCCGGCACGGCAAGATCGCATACGAAACTGCGCTTGGTTACCGCGATCGCGAGGCCGGCACCGCGATGGAGATCGATACGATCTTCCGTGTGGCCTCAATGACCAAGCCACTGACCTCTCTTTCCGCCATGATGCTCGCCGAGGAGGGCAGATTGCTGATTGCCGATCCCGTCGCGCGCTTCATACCCGAATTTTCCGAACTGAAGGTCGTAATCGATTCCGACAGCACCACGGCCAAGGCGCTCGTGACCGAGCCATGCAGGCGGCAAATGACCGTGCAGGACCTGCTGCGCCATACGTCCGGCTTCACCTATGCGCATCTCACGGGGCCGCTACTGAGACTGGCTTACGAGGCCGCCAATGTCGGCGATGAAAAGCACACCAACGCCGAAATGGGCGCGAGGCTCGCCACGGTTCCCCTCGCCTATCAGCCCGGCGGCACATGGCAGTACGGCATGTCGACGGACGTGCTCGGCCGGGTGGTCGAGGCCGCAAGCGGGATGGACCTCGATCGCTACATCATCGAGCGCATCTGCAAGCCACTCGGCCTCAAGGATACGGGCTTCGGGCCAATTGCCTACGCGCGTGCCGCCCAACCTCAAGTCGATCCTGCAACCGGTAAGCGTCCACCAATGCGCGACCCGACCATCCGGGCAAACTGGACTTCCGGCGGCAGCGCCCTGCTGTCGACCGCGCGCGACTATGTCCGCTTCTGCCAGATGCTTCTCAACGGCGGCGAACTTGGCGGCACTAGGCTTGTCTCGCCGGCAACCGTCGCGCTTATGACCTCGGATCATCTAACCCCCGAAACGCGCCGCAGTCCGTCGACTTCCGTTCTCTTCGGCGCACTGGCGCCGTCGCCGGAGCTGGGACTTGGTTTCGGGCTTGGATTCGCGGTGAGAACGCACGCCGGACGTAATCCGCTGCCGGGATCTGTCGGTGACTTCTCATGGAGTGGCGTGACCGGCACGTATTTCTGGATCGATCCGAAGCAGGACCTCATTGCGATCCTTTTGATGCAGGCGCCTGCGCATCGGATGCACTATCGCTATTTAATGCGAACGCTGGTCTACCAGGCGATCGTTCAATGAAAGAGGTTCTCATATATACCGCGCGCTACTGTCCCTACTGCGCCGCCGCAAAGTCCCTGCTGAAACGAAAAGGCATTGCTTTCACCGAGATCGACATCGGCGGCAATTGGGAGCGCCGCGACGAAATGATCGAAAAAGCGAAGGGACGGGTCACCGTGCCGCAGTTATTTATCGGCGACCTCCACGTTGGAGGCAGTGATGAGCTTCAGGCGCTCGATCGCGAAGGCAAACTTGACCAACTGCTCCGGAATGACGTGAGCTAAGCAGCCAGTGTGAGCGTTGTGATGGCCACGGGCGGATTTATCGAAAGACACGGTCTTTGGACGGACGATCAGCACCGTCGCGCCAAAGCGCTTGCTGCGCGCGTCAAGAAGGAAAAATTGAAACTGTTTCGCGTTGCGTGGGCCGATCCGCACGGCGCCGCGCGCGCGAAAACGGTCACCCTCCCCGCGTTTCTGGACGCGTTGAAGAACGGGTACAACATAAACGTCGCGACCACGACGCTCGATGCCTCAGGCGCGCGGACCTTTGCTTCCTTTACGCGAGGAGGCGGGATGGACCTCGACGAAATGACGGGGTCGCCAAATCTGATCATCGTTCCTGACCCCGCAACCTTTCGGGTCCTTCCCTGGGAACCGAATGTTGGCTGGATTTTGTGTGACGAGCATTTTGTCTCCGGCAAGCCGTTCTATTTCTCGCCGCGGCATCTGCTGCGGAGGCAAATCGAGCGCCTTTCAAAAAGAGGTATGGAAATCCGCGTTGGCCTCGAGGTCGAATGGTATCTGCTCCGGCTCGCTGAGGAGCATCTGACGCTTGAGAACATCGGGGTGCCGGGCCTCAAGGGTCGCGCGCCGAGTGTCTACCCCGTCGAGCCGGGATATTCCTTTCACTCGGAGACCAATCTGGACCGGATGCAGACGCCGCTTTCGGCGTTAGCGGATGCATTGGAGAAACTGGATCTTCCGCTTAGGTCATTCGAGAATGAATGGGGGCCGGGACAGGTGGAATGCACCTTCGCACCCCGCTCCGCGCTCGAAGCAGCCGACAACCTGGTTCTTTTCCGTACCGCCACGCGCCAGGTCTGCCGGCGCCTCGGCTATCTCGCGACCTTTATGTGCCGGCCGGCGCTCAAAGGCTTTTATTCGAGCGGCTGGCATCTTCACCAGTCCCTCGCAAGCGCGAAGACCGGCCTCAATCTTTTCATGCCGAAGTCATCCGAGGAGGTGTTGTCTCCTCTGGGCAACCAATATCTGGGCGGCTTGCTGCACAACGCGCTTGCCAGCACCGTGCTGGCCAACCCCACCGTCAACGCATACCGGCGCTTTCGGATAAATTCTCTTGCACCCGATCGCGCCGTATGGGGCCTTGATCATCGTGGGGTGATGCTACGGGTTCTCGGAGGCGCAAAGGATCCAGCCACGCGCATCGAGAACCGCATGGGTGAGCCGTCGGCAAACCCATATCTTTATATGGCCTCGCAGATCGTTACGGGCCTTGATGGCGTCGATCATGGACGCGATTGCGGTGCTCCCGAGACCGACCCGTACACATCACAACGCCCCATGCTTCCGGCGTCGCTCGCCGATGCTTTGAAGCTCTTCGAGCAGGAGCCCTTGTTCAGGGATCAATTTGGAAGGACTTTTGTCGACTACTACACCAGGATCAAGCGAACCGAGCTGCAGCGCTACGAGACATATGTCAGGGAAAACGGCATCGACCGTAGCAGCGAGACGCCCACGCAGTGGGAGCAGGACGAGTACTTCGACTTTTTCTGACGAAGCGCACTGGCGAGACCGTAAGTAAGAGGATCCCACGATGACGACATTGGAACGGATGCGAATCCCGTCACGCGCCGGCAACGCCCCCTTATATAACTGGGACGACCTCGTGCAGGGAGACCGCGTGCATCGGCTGATCTACACCGACCCGGCGGTGTTCGACGCAGAGATGACGCACATCTTCGGGGGCACCTGGGTCTATCTCGCGCACGAAAGCCAGATTCCCAACGCGAACGATTTCATCACCGGCAAGCTTGGTCTGCGTCCACTCATCATTACCCGCGACTCGGACGGCGTGATCCGGGCGCTGTTTAATCGTTGCACCCATCGCGGCACGACGCTTTGCCGCTGGAACAAGGGCAATGCGCGCTCGTTTCAGTGCCCTTACCATGGATGGAATTTTGCAAATTCGGGCAAGCTACGCGGCGTGCCATGGCCGGACGGATATGCGGAAAAGCTCGTTCGTGACCCGAAGTACAATTTGGCCCAGGTGCCGCGCGTTGAGTCATATCGCGGTTTCATCTTCGGGACGCTCAACGTCGGCGCGCCATCGATCGCAAATCACCTGGGGCCAATCAAAAAACCGATCGATGAATGGCTCGACCGCAATCCGGGCGGCAAGGTCACCGTATGTGAGGCGAACCGGTTCAAATACAAAGGCAACTGGAAGCTGGCCTACGACAACTCGGGCGACGGCTACCACGTGATCTATTCGCACCAGTCGCTTCTTGAAACCGAGAACCGGTTCAAGGACGAGGATACGGCGAAGGGCATGTCCTACTACAAGCAGCAGCCCGACGAACAGCCGATGTACATCCAGTACATGGGCAACGGCCATCATTTCAAAGACAAGCGCCCAAATCTGGAGAAACGTCCCGGCGGTCTGTGGGCGATCGAATCCCTGCATCCCGGCATGGAGCACGTTGCGGAGAAGCTGCGCGCGAAATATGGCGCCAAGGCCGAGTCACTTCTCGATCTTGCAGGTTCAGAACCGGTGAACATCAACGTCTTCCCCAATCTTTCGCTGCTCGGCAATCACATCCAGGTCTTCCAGCCTGTTTCCTACGAGGAAACCGACGCGATCTGGTACGGAACGCGGATCGACGACGTCGACGGCAGTATCGGCGAGGACGCGTTAAACGACATCAATGCGCTTCGCATGCGTACACAGGAGGGTTTCCCGAATTTCGGCGAGGTCGACGACATCACGAATTTCGAGCAGATCCAGCGCGGTCTTCGCTGCATCGAAGACGAATGGATCTATATGCACCGCGGCCTCGGCATACCGGGGCGGATCGAGACCCTCAAAGACGGGACGATCAAAGGGCCGGCCACCGACGAGCTCTTCATGCGCGAGTACATCCGCGAATGGAAGCGGCTAATGAAGGCCGAGCCCGACATTGCCATTCGCCGGGAGCCATAACGATGCGCAGCCAGGCAAATTACGATCCGTCGCGCTTTTCGTATTACGTCACCGACGCCTTCTACAGCGAGCTCGTCGAGGACTTTTCCGATTGGCAGACCGACGATCGCACGATCGAAGACAGCAGTGAACGTGACATGTTCCGACGGTTGGTCGAGCAGGAAGCACGCATCCTCGACAATCTTCTGTTTGAAGACTGGTTGAACCTTTTTACTCCTGAGTGCGCCTACTGGGTGCCTTCAACACTGGACCGCGGCGATCCCCGGCGTGAGATCGCTGTCATGTTCGATGACCGGCGCCGTCTCGAAGATCGTGTCTATCGTCTGCGGACGGGTTACGCTTGGTCGCAGGCGCCGTCGTCGCGAACGTCGCGCCTTGTTGCGAATGTCGAAGTCTTCCGTGGCCGGACCGATGATCAGCGAATGGTGCGCTCGAATTTCATCATCAGCGAATTCTGGGACAGTGAAATCCGAACGCTGTCCGGATGGACGGGTTATCGCTTCCGCAAACTGGATGGCCAGTGGAAAATCTCGGCCAAGCAGGTGAATTTGCTCGACTGCGATCAATGCATCCGCAATCCGAGCATTATTCTTTAGCTAGACGATTTAGTTCGGGGTCACGCAATCGAAACTGATTTTGCCAACCAAACGAGGGTGACCGCCATCGTCACGATCACGCCTAGCAAGCCAATCAGCACGATCGCCGGTAATTCGACCGAACCCATGTCCTCGCTCCATTAGCGAGTTCGTCGATACGGCATGCTCTGCGCAGGCGCGTCATCCGATCGGAGGATTACGGGATCGAAAAGAATTGATGGGCAGGACAGCGCGTCCAAGTTTTCGGACGACAGGTTTGATTTTACTCTCCGCGCATGTTCATGCTGAATTAAGTTGCAAAGTTATGAACCTCCAGGACATCGAAGCCTTCGTCGCGGTGGCCGAAACCGGGTCCGTCAATCGCGCTGCCGCGCGGCTCAATCTCACCCAGCCGGCGACGACCCGGCGCATCCAGCATTTCGAGGCCGCCATTGGTGACGCACCTCTTTTTAGCCGCACACTGAAGCCGGCTGCCCTGACAGCCCTTGGAGGCCATGTTCTCGAACATTGCCGGCGCGTGCTGGCCGCCGTGGCTGAGTTAAAGACCTGCACAACGAGAGCTGCTGATGTGGGCGGCAATCTGAAGGCAGGGTTCGCGCAGGGACTGGGTGAAATCGTCCTCACGACGCCGCTTGATGTCATCCGCCGGACGTTCCCGCGCGTCAAGCTGCAGGTGAGATCGAACTGGACCTCCAATCTCATCGAAGAAGTGCGAAGCGGCTCCCTCGATTGCGCAGTCGGCCTGGTGACCGAGGTCCATACAATTCCACAAGGTTTGGCGCGGACCCCTCTCGGCGCGGAGCAGGTTGTCGTCGTTGCGCCGTTCCAGCTCTCGAAAAAGCGTGCTGGAAAACCGTGGCAGCTGCGCGACCTTGCAGACGAAAGCTGGGTCCTTAACCCGCCTGGCTGCGGGTACCGGGCAGCTCTGATCAAAGCGTTCGACCGGTTGCAATTGCCGATCCGCATTGCGGCCGAGGTCTGCGGTGAAGACCTGCAACTGTCGCTGCTCGCGCATAGTGGCGGCCTCGGCTTTGTGCCGCGCCGCCTATTGGAGAACAGCCCGCACCGCCGCAAACTGCACATCTTGAATGTTGCGGATTTCAGCCTGCCGGCAACGGTGACGCTGATCCGCAATGCCGGACCGGGACGTTTCGATCCCGTCATGGAATTATTGGCAGAGTCGCTGAAAGCGAAACTTGCCTAGAACGTTTTCCGCATAATCATAATAGCAATAATGCATTTGATTAATCGCTGATCTGATTTCAGGGTCGCCGCATAGGATGGTGGGGGCGCGGTTCACTCCGCGCGTCGGACCATCGAACCCGGAGCAACCCATGATTCCCGCTCAGAACAAGCTCGTGCAGCAGAGCTTTGCCAAGGTCGCGCCGATTGCCGATGAGGCCGCCGAACTGTTTTATGATCGCTTGTTCGAGATCGCACCTCAGGTGCGCGAACTGTTTCCCGGCGACCTGACCGAGCAACGCAAGAAGCTGATGGCCACGCTCACGATCGTGGTGAACGGCCTCGACAATATGGACTCCATCCTTCCGGCGGCGGCGGCATTGGCCAAGCGGCACGTCGCCTATGGAGCCCAGCCCGCTCACTATTCCGTGGTCGGTGACGCGTTGCTATGGACACTCGAAAAAGGCCTAGGCCATTCGTGGACCCCCGACGTCGCCGCGGCATGGTCCAGTACCTACGCGGCGTTGTCGGGCTTCATGATCAACGCTGCGCAGTCGCAGGATTCCGCGGCATGATCATTATTCGTTCGACTCAATTCCGGCGCGCAGGGCGCGACTGGCATGGGCCGCGAAGAGTAATCGTGGAATTTCTGGTCCTCGGGTCAACTTTGATATCTGACCACGAGGAAATGGTGGCGTAATCATTCCAATCGAACACGGTCGCTGTCGCCGCAAACTTCGCGCGGGCCGCCCGCCTAAGTTCGTAACCCCTCTTTGAGGTCCGCTATTTCCCCGAAAGCAGACATGTGCGGTGCACTAGGCGATGTCTGCTAAGGGCCAAAAGCGGACATTCGGTGGATTATCAAAAAGCTCCGACCTCATGTTGTAAATTGAGAAACGTGATGTCACCATTGCCGTTAGAGCGCTACGGGAGGGGCCATGCTTACCATTCCCGAACTGGCGGCGGAGGCTCTGGGATCTTACCTTGCGGAACGTATGGGTCGTCGGTTCGGCTCAACCGACGCGAATTTAATTGAACGCGTGGAGTCGGCTGCCAGACTTGCCATCGACTGTATCGGCAACAGTGACGCGCTCTATCACAACATTGAACATACGATGCTGGTAACGCTCGTCGGCTACGATATTTTGAGGGGACGACAGCTCTTAATGGAGACAAATGCCAGCGATTTCGCGCACCTTATCTTCGCTTGTCTGTTTCACGACATTGGTTACGTTCGCGGTATTCTTAAAGGCGATGGCGTCGACGGCTATATTGTTGACGCCAAAGGCAACAAAGTCGAGCTGCCGCGCGGCTCATCCGACGCAGCGCTATTGCCGTATCACATCGACCGGTCAAAGCTGTACGTGATGGATCGTATGGCCAAGGTCAAAGAACTCGACGCCACCCGCGTCGCCAACGCCATCGAGTTTACGCGCTTTCCGTTGACTCATGGCGCTCACGATAGCGACAGCGAAGACGGCATACTCGTATGCGCTGCCAATCTCATCGGCCAGCTTGGTGATCCGCTATATCTGTGTAAAGCCAATGCACTTTATTACGAATTTGAAGAAGTCGGGATGAATAAGCAACTTGGCTATACTTCGCCCGCCGATCTCA
>Ga0081455_10000403_pt1 | contig 56957 bp, 54 predicted proteins | sample TabmetS3T2R1_FD_70207 | JGI IMG/M metagenome (GOLD analysis project Ga0081455, IMG submission 70207) | Tabebuia heterophylla rhizosphere microbial communities from the University of Puerto Rico - S3T2R1 | ecosystem: Host-associated > Plants > Roots > Rhizosphere ...
GAGCGAGATCACCGACCTGCCGTTCCTGTCCGAGCAGGCCAAGCGCAACATCCTCGGCCTCAACGCGGCGCGCATCTTCCATCTCGACCCGACGCCGGTGAAGCAGCTGTGACAAGAACGGGCGGAGTGTGCGTCCCGTAACGCCACGAGCGGAATTGCTCGAGGCTCGCCGGTGCCGGTCATGTGCCGTTCGGGGTGCCGCGCGACCACCCGAAAAGCGGAAAATAAGTCACGCGCTCTCGGCACCGCGTGGGGGCATTGCCGTCTTTACCTTGCCTATCCTCAGAAACAGCCGGTCAAAAACCGCGAGATGCACCAAGGCCAGCAACCAGCCAACCGTAATGGTCAAGAGACCCGTGGCGATCACCGTGAGGCTCTTGCGCGAGCGGAACAAGCGATGTGCGAGCCACGCGGCACCGACGAGCCCTGCGAGGGCAAGGAGCGCCAGACCTATCGCGGACGTGATGGCGATCCCCACGTTGCGAGCCGCTTGCCATTGTGCGGCGAACTGCTTGGGCGACAGGTCCGTGCCGATGTCGCTCGGCGCGAAGGCCCAGGCCCCGGCCCAGATCAGAGCCACCACGATGACGGCCGCTATGGCGAGCATTTCCTTCCTCTTGAGATGCCACAGCTTGAAGCCGCGAGCGGCGCTGACTCCGAGCAGATGGACCAGGCGCGCGTGCTCGAGCTCCTTGCCGGGCGCCCGGATCACCACATCCTCGATCGACAGAAACGCCCATGGCTCGCGCTGCGCTGCCGCCAACGGCCACTGGCTCTGATATTTCTCGAACTCGACGCTCGCCATGCGATAACCGCTCAACATGAGCGCATAGGCCTCCGCATCGGAAAACGAATCGAGATCGGTCCGCATCGCCGCGAGCCGCGACTGAACCGCTTTGGGGATTCCATAGCCGGTCAGCGGCGAGGGGCGCTGCGCCCGCCGTGTCTCGTCGAGTGGCTCATACGGATCCTGGCAGTCGACCCAGTCGACTTGGCGCGCCTCCAGATCCTTCTTGAGATGCAGGTAAATCAGCCCACTCAGCGCCGAGGACCGGTGCAGCACGCCGACCTCGCGATATTCCGCTTCCCGCACCCGCGCCATCAGGATGTTGTTCGTGCGCAACGCAACCGACCAGGACTCTTCGCTCGGATGGGCCAGGCTGCTGGTCTGGCCGCTCGCATCACTGACGAGCATGACGGTGCATTCCTGCTCAAGCAGCCCGGCGATTCCCTGGTTGTCGTGCGCGCCGCCATCCACCAAGCGCACCGAGCGATCGGGAAACAAGCCCTTGAGCTCGACGGGGTCGAACAGCGCAGGAACGCAAGCGGATGCCGCCACCGCCTGCCCGAGACGAACGCGCCGATGCGGCACCGGCGCCTCCCAGTAGTACAGCCGTCGGAGAATGTCGTTTCGATCGACCGGCGAACTCGCGCCGAGCGGCGGCTCGCCCATCCAGCTCACGGTAAATTGCCAATTGTGTCCGGTGTTGAGCGTCGTCGCGTTGAGCAGCAGGATCGGCGCCTTGGCCGACCGCTGCCAGTTGTCGAGCTTCGGATTGAATTCCGGCGTTCCTTCTTTCGGGGTGATGTACAATTCGTTCAGCCACCGCAGCCCGGCATTGCCATCGAGGACGTGCGAATAGATGTGACGCTCGAACAAATGGCCGAGGTGCGTCGTCCTGGTGTAGGCCGGCTGGAAAATCGTCCGAAGATTGGCCCACCACGCGGCGAACAGCCGTGTGCGCAGGTTCTTCTGCGTCGCCGCGAGAAAATCGCGTTCGAGGCGGCGCACGATGTCGATGTAGTCCTCACGCGAAATGTCCCGGTCGCGCTTTTCCTGCAGTAGCCGCCTCACCTCCAAGTAATAGTGCGCGCCGACGATCGAACCTCCGGAAACGCAGGACAGCACCTCGACGTGCCGCAACATGTCGAGCTCCGCCATGCGCGCCAGCACGCCGATGTGAAACAGCGAGGCGCGAAAGCCTCCGCCAGACAGCGCGAGGCCGACCTTTCCGATCGTGGCGGCACGCAGTGCCGCCATCGCGTCGCCCAAAAGCACGCGCAACACCCGATAGGCTTCGGAACCCTCGGCCAGGTCCTGATTCTGGGCGATCGCGAGCGCGACAACCTGACGGGTCGTGCTTTCGAGCTGCCAATCGGGCAGGTCGACGACCAGCCCTTCGCGCAGCCAGTAGCGCGCTTCGTCGTGACGTTGCAAGCCGAAGCAGGCCTCCGCCAGGGTGGCGAAAAACCACCATTCCTTCCTCAGCCACGCGTAGGATTTCTGCGTGGTCAGCGACGGCAGGCGTTCCATGATCTGCTGCCGCAGCGCGCGTGCCTGATCGGCGCGGCGACTCGCCGTATCGGGCGAGTCAACGCGTTCCTGCTGGGCCAGCAAATCGAGGACAAACGCGGCGTTGATAGCGGTATAGCCAAGATCATGCTCGACGCCGCGCGCCGCACCTTGGCCGTAATACGCGGCCGACCGTTCCAGGTCGCGGCGCTGTCCCGTGAGCTTCCATTGATATTTGTGGATGGCGCCGGCCAAACCCAACGTTTCCGCCGAAGGCTCGGGCCGATTGAGATCGGCTTGCTCGAGCAGGTCGAGTGCGCCGCGGAAGCGCTCGTCGGCGGGCAGATCCAAGTCACGATAGGTACACAGCGCGCTGCGCTGAAGGAGCTTCAGCCATCGCGCCTCGGACTGCCGCTTGGCATCCGGATGCGCCCTTGCGAGCGCGAACAACCGCCTGGCATAGCTGAAATATCTGGAATCCTTGAAATGCTCCGCCAGCTGCTGGATCTCGTCGAGCGGCGCGGTTGCGCCGCGAAGGATCTCCTTTGCGCGCTCGACCTCGGGCTTTCCCTCCGTCTGCTTGTCGAGCGAGCTGCTGATGCGACGGCTCTTGGGCCTGCTGGCGATTTGCTCGTCCAGCTTGCCCTCGACGCGCAGGTAGGCACGGACGATCGGCGCGATGCGCACCCGGCCGTCCCGCTCCTCGGCCAAACCGAGGTCCGTGAGCCGTGTCAGGATGACCCGTTCGAAATCAGTGCGCGGGCTCGCCATGCCATCGTCTGCTTTGGCTATGGCCAGCAGCCAAGCCTCTTCGTCGGGCTGCAACCGCGCGATGCTCTCCTTCAGGCTCAGCGCCAGCGAGGTCGTGCGGTCGGCGGCTCGGGTGACCCCAGGATCCGGATTTTCCGGGGGGCGTTGCAGCTCGGCCTGTGGCAGGACCGGCCCGAGCTGATCGAAAGCGACGATTTCGTGGCGCTGGAATTGCTCGCGTAGCGCCTGCCGGGCCTGCGACCAAGTCTCGCCCTGCGCCAAGCGACGGTCGAGCGCAGTCCGAATGAGGCTGGCGCCGAGCGGCGAGGTCACTAGCTGCCGAACCAGCGCGAAGTTGGGATCGCCCGGGTCGGCAACCGGAAGCTCATCCGTCTTCAGAATCTTCAGCGCTTCGTCTTGCGTGAGCGCCCCGACGGAGACAAGCGCCGTGCTGAATCGGCTTGCCACGCTCAGGTCGCGAGTGATGATCACCTGCGTAGATTGCCCGCCGAACTTGAACACTTCCTCGACATTGCGGAGGTCCCATACATCGTCGGCGATCACCAGGAACTTGCGGTCGGTCAACAGCTGCTGCAGCCCGCGATCGCGCGCTTGGCGGCCCGCACCGAGCGCGGTTCGCAGCCATTCCTGGGCAGCCTCCGCCGTCCAGTGGCGATCGGCTGTCAGCCATAGGATCCCATCCGGATAGGCGGCTACGATCTCCGGATCCCGGCATACGCGCGCGACCAGGCTCGTCTTGCCGCTGCCGGGCGCGCCCCAGATCGCGAGCTGGGAGACCTGGGGCGAAGCGGCAAGCCGCAGCAGCTCTTTCTTGATTTTCTCGACTTCCTGCGGCCGCTCCACCCATGCTTCGGACAGCGGCGGCGCCATCTGCGGCACCGTCTTGGACAGATGGGGAAATGCAGCGCTGATCTCGCCCGCGAATAGGTTCCGGATGCGCCGGTCTTTCGGGGCAAGCACGGCAAGATGAACGCCGATGCGATGGTAGGCATCGACCAGCTTCTTGCTCGCCGGATCGGGCGTGCCGCCCGCGCCGATAACGCGCTCTTCGCGATAGTTGTAGCGGGGAATGTACGGGATCTGCAGGTTCCACAGCGGCCGCTCGAGATCCCGCAACGGTCCGGGAACGAATCCATCGGATTCGACTTGTTTTTTGAAGCTTTCCGAGAACTCGGCCAGCCGATCGGATTCCGTATCATCGATCCTGGTTGGAATGACGATCACCTCGATGTCGCGGTCGTCGCGCACCCGCTTGACCTCGGCCCCGTTTAGTCCGGAAACCACTCGCACGACGCCATCGACGTTCTGAAAATTCGGGGCACAGAATGAAACGACGACGTCCGGGATATGCCGCGTGCACACGCCACTCATTTCCGTGACGCCGGTGCGGCTGTCGATCAGGACCACATCGACTTTGAGCCTGAGCTGTTCGCGGAACCAGTCGAAGTATGCTCGCCCTTCATGGGCTGCGTAAAACGCGCTCCAGTCGAATTCCTGGACAGTCGTCGCATATCGAGCGAAGCTGTCAGCCCTCGCTCCGGCCGAAATCAGATAGATACCGTTCTGCCTGCTATCCGGCTCGCGGATGGATTGCAGGTAGCGATGAAACGGCGAGTCCGCCAATGGGCCGAGGAGGTCGCTGCGCAAAGGCGACGACGGCCGATACAGGTCGTGTAGAAAGCCGGACAGCGTAGCGGGTACCTCGCGCTCGTCGGTATCCCGGAGAAATGCGGGCACCTTATCCTCTTCCAGGATCTTCCGCGCCACCGTCGATGCACGCTCAAGCTCGCGCGCATACTGCTCGCTTTCGGACTTCGTGCGCGCAAGGGCCGGGGCGGCCCGTCGAGCGGCAAATCTGGGGAAGGCATCGCGGTACGCGACCAGCATGTCGATCAAGCCGAGATGGGCGCGCGCCGCACGAAGCTTGTCGCTGCCTTGGGGGTGGAAGAAGGTCTCGAGACCGGGCGCTTCCAGATCCCAGTCGATCATGATGACGCTGAGTCCTTTCTCGTGGAAGCTTTCCGCGATGTTGGCGAGCGCCATCGAGCGGCCGACACCGCCTTTAAACGAATAGAAAGTGTAGATCATTCTGCACCTCCCGCCGAACGGAGTGCTTTCTCGGCCGCCTCTTTTAGTTGCAGGTGATAGAAGCCGAGACTGCCGCGAACGAGACGCTCGACATCCGCGCCGTGTTGCACGTTCACGCCGCAGCGCGCGAAGCTCCCGCTCGCCGGGACACGCGGCAGGAGATAGGTATCGAGCACGGGCGATCCGTTGCTGAGGAGACACTGGTAGAGCCGATCGACCGCAAGCATTTCGACCGGAGAGATCGACAGGATGACCGAGTGCTCTTTCGTAGCGTATTTGCCGAGCCTTCCAAAGACCTTCGCGATGCTCGGATGGAACAGCGAGACCGGATCGGTGACGACGGCCGAAGGCGCCTTGGCGAGACCGTCGGCCAGATTCTGAAACGCCGTATGGTCTTTCGCTTCCATTGCCTGCTGAAAGAAATCGCATGGTACCCAGTGAAACCAGTATTCGGGCGCGAGATTGCGATTTGACGACTCTCGAACATCCTCCATCAACTGGATGATAGTCTTGTCGGTGCCGAAGGGCCGCCAGGAGAAGGCATTCGGCCCATACCGTTGCTTGACCTGATCCAGCGAGAGGCCGATCGCAGTCAGGAAATCTCGTAAGGTAGGCCCGCCGGGAATCTTGTCGTCGATGAGCGCATCGAGACGGTTAACATTCGCCTCGGTCAGCACCATCAGCGCCAGCTTGATCGGCTGCGTCGCTTCCGCCGCCAATACGGTATCGCCGATGACGCCGACGATCCGGTTCCACTCGCCGCGATGCGGCTCGGCCTCCAGGTTGGAGACTCCGCGATCGTCCGCAGTCGGCAGGTAGGTCCCGTACTGGCGCAAATCGGCAAAGCCCTGGATCGTTTCGAGCGGTGGATACGCCTCGTTCTGCTGAAGCGGTATGTAAAAGGTCTGGCGGCGTGCTTCGCGCTCGCCGGTTGGCTTGATCTCGACGTTCTGGACGAACGCCTCGATCTCCGGACCGACCTCATTCGACTCCTTCGCCGCTCTGGACCACAGCACCGCGAAATGGGTCGTGTTGCGGGCGTTCTCCTTGAGCACCTGACGCCAATCCGCTCCCGGTGGGAGCATCGCCGGATCTCGATCCCAGAAGATCGTGATGGTGGGAAAACGGCTGCGGAGATCGTTGTAGAGACGTTCGGCCCACCGGCGATCATGACTGCTGTAGGAAATGAACAGATCGGGCATGGATGACCCTCCCCAAACTACCGGCTAGCATGTAGTCTCGGCGACACACTACCACAGCGTGTATATCCGCGCGAGAGGCGACAGCAAACAAGTGGATACCTTCGATACACGCCGGCTATGGAGCGGCAGGAGACCGAGGAGAATGGGGCAGACAGGGAAACAGCTAGACTAGGCTCGACTCACACCATCAACCGCGCGCGGCCGCCTCGGTCTCGACGTAGCGGGGAAATACCGCGCTGGGCGCCGGCAGCGTCGGGGCGGCGGCGAGACGCCGCGCTGCGCCGAGCTCGCTGAACTGCCGTTCCCCGTCCGGTACCTTCAGCAGATCGAGCAGCTTGGCCGCCGAGCCCGGCATGAACGGCTGCGCCAGGATCGCCACCTGCCGGAGCACCTCGGCGGTGACATAGAGCACCGTGCCCTGGCGCGCCGGATCGGTCTTGGCGAGCGCCCACGGCGCCTCGCCGGCAAAGTAGCGGTTGGCTTCCGCCACCACCGCCCAGACCGCGGCGAGCACCTGGTGCAGCTGCTGCGTCTTCATCGCCTCGCGCGCCTTGTCGATCATGCCGTCGGCCGACGCCAGCATCGCCTGGTCGGCGGCCGAGAAGGCGCCGGGCTTGGGCAGCACGCCGCCGAGCTGGCGCGCGATCATCGACAACGAGCGCTGCGCCAGGTTGCCGAGATCGTTGGCGAGGTCGGCATTGGTGCGGTTGATGATCGCCTCGAGGCTGTAATTGCCGTCCTGTCCGAACGGAACCTCGCGCAGGAAGAAGTAGCGCACCTGGTCGACGCCGAAGGCGTCGACCAGGGCGAACGGGTCGATCACGTTGCCGACCGATTTCGACATCTTCTCCCCGCGGTTGAACAGAAATCCGTGCGAGAAGATGCGCCGTGGCACCTCGATGCCCGCCGACATCAGGAAGGCCGGCCAGTAGACCGCGTGGAAGCGCACGATGTCCTTGCCGATCACGTGCAGGTCGGCGGGCCAGTAGCGGCGGAAGCGCGGATTGTCGGTGTTGGGATAGCCCAGCGCGGTGATGTAGTTGGTCAGCGCGTCGACCCACACATACATCACGTGCTTGGCATCGCCCGGTACCTTGACGCCCCAGTCGAAGGTCGTGCGCGAGACCGAGAGGTCCTGCAGCCCGCCTTTGACGAAGCTCATGACCTCGTTGAGCCGCTCCCTCGGCAGCACGAAGTCGGGATGGCGCTCGTAGAGATCGATGAGTTTCTGCTGATAGGCCGAGAGCCTGAAGAAATAGCTCTCCTCCTCGACCCATTCGACCGGCGTGCCTTGCGGGCCGATGCGCTCGCCCTTGTCGTCGAGCCGGGTCTCGTCCTCGTCGTAATAGGCCTCGTCGCGCACCGAATACCAGCCCGAATACTTGTCGAGATAGATGTCGCCGCTCTCCTGCATGCGCTGCCAGATGCCGGCCGACGCGCGATGGTGCCGCTCCTCGGTGGTGCGGATGAATTCGTCGTTGGAGCAGTTGAGGCGCTCCACCATGGCCTTGAAGCGCGGTACGTTGCGCTCGACCAGCTCGCGCGGCGTGAGCTTCTCCCGGCCCGCGGTCTGCAGCATCTTCATGCCGTGCTCGTCGGTGCCGGTGAGGAAGAACACGTCGTAGCCGTCGAGCCGCATGAAGCGGGCGATGGCGTCGGTCGCGATCACCTCGTAGGCGTGCCCGATGTGCGGGGGACCGTTCGGATAGGCAATCGCAGTGGTGATGTAATAGGGGCGCTTTTCGGACATGCGGCCCCGTAGGTATCAACCGCGCGCCGCCTCGGCAAGCAGCCTCGCGGCCATTACCATGTAGCCAGCCCCGAATGGAGACCTCATGCTGAAGCTTTACAACGCCCCGCATTCGACTTGCAGCCAGAAGGTCCGCATCTGCCTCGCCGAAAAGGGATTGGCCTTCGAGGATATCCGCCTCGACCTGGGCAAGGGCAAGGATCACCTGAAGCCCGAATATTTGAAGCTCAATCCGAATGGCGTGGTGCCCACCCTGGTCGATGACGGCGCAGTAATCATCGATTCCAGCGTGATCTGCGAGTACCTCGACGACCGCCATCCCGTGCCGGCGTTGCGGCCGGGCGACGTCGCGGCGCGCGCGCAGGCACGCTGGCTCGAGGAGTACGCCGACACCCGGATGGGGGACTTGTTGATCTGGCGCTTGTTCAACCAAGTCCTGTTGCGCCGCGTGATCTTCGGCGAACAGCCCGACAAGGAACTGGTGAAGCGCAACCTCGAGCAGGACATCCCCGAGATGCTGGACTGGCTCGAAGCGCAAGCTCCGGCCGCGGGCTTCATGTTCGGTGAGAGTCTCTCGATCGCGGACATCTCGCTCGCGACGTTCTTTCGCAATGCGGGCTTCGCGCGTTTCAGCATCGACCCGGTGCGCTGGCCCAAGACGGCGGCGTACGTCGCGCGTGTGCTCGACTCGCCGCCGTTCCTGAAGCTACGGCCGTTCGAAGACGCGATCATGCGCACGCCGATCGCTCAGCACCGCGCCGTGCTCAGCGAGCTCGCGGCACCGCTGATCCCGGAGAGCGTCGGCGCAGGGACCCCGCGCCGCGGCGTGATGCCGATCTAGACCCGATCCGGACACCGTGCGGCGCATCCCTTCGTTCGTCTACGGCCACGTGCTGAGCGCCTTGCTGCTCGGCTTCGTCGGTGGCGTCTTCCTCAACCTCGAGGCCTTGCTGGTCTTCTGTGGTGTGATGGGCGGTTCTGCACTGGTGAGCGCATTGGTGTGCTGGCGATGGCCGGGCTATGCCGGCGCCGGCTGGAAGCTCTGGCTGGTGGCCGTGCTCGCCAACCCGCTCTTCCTCGTAGCCGCCTATCTGGTGACCCAGGACTACGAATGCCTGACCGGCAGCAAGACCGGCTGGGACTGCATGTTCTCCGACATGTACCCGCTGATGATGGGCGTCTGCCTCATCCCGCCGCTGTTCGGCCTCGCGGTGCGCTGGCTGGCGCGCCAGGTGGTGAGCTAGGCGGCGATCGCCTTGGCGAGCCGCCCGCGGATCATCTGCTCGGCCTCGCCGACGATGCGCTCGATCAGCTCCTTGCAGCTCGGGATGTCCTTGATCAGGCCCATCACCGTGCCGGCCGACCAGATGCCGTGCTCGAGGTCGCCGGTCTCGTAGACCACCTTGCCGCGCGTGCCGGCGACGATGGGACCGATCTCCTGGATGGTCTTGCCCTCGTGCTCCATCTCGATCGCCTTCTTGGCCACCGAGTTGCCGTAGACGCGGCTGGTGTTGCGCATGGTACGGAAGATCAGCGAGGTCGAGCGCTCGTCGCTCGAGACCAGGGCCTGCTTCACGTTGTCGTGGATGGGCGCTTCCTTGGTCGCCATGAAGCGCGTGCCCATGTTGATGCCCTCGCAGCCCAGCGCCAGCGCGGCGACCAGCCCGCGCGCATCGCCGAAGCCGCCCGACGCGATCATCGGGATGTTGATCACATTGGCCGCCGCCGGCAGCAGGACGAGGTTGGGGATGTCGTCCTCGCCGGGATGGCCAGCGCATTCGAAGCCGTCCATCGAGATCGCGTCGACACCGACCTTTTCGGCCGAGATGCCGTGGCGAACCGACGTGCATTTGTGGATCACCTTGATGCCGGCTTCCTTGAGCTTGGGCAGGAACGGCTTGGGATTGTTGCCCGCCGTCTCGACGATCTTGACGCCCGACTCGATGATGGCATCGATGTACTCGCCGTAGGGCCGGGGCACGAGGGTCGGCAGGATCGTGAGGTTCACGCCGAACGGCTGGTCGGTCATCTCCCGGCAGCGCTTCACTTCCTTGCGCAGGTCCTCCGGCGTGGGCTGGGTCAGCGCGGTGAGGAAGCCCAGCGCGCCGGCATTGGCGACCGCCGAGGTCAGCTCGGCACGGCCGACCCACTGCATGCCGCCTTGAACGATCGGGTGCTTGACGCCGAACATCTCGGTAAAACGCGTCTTGATCATCTGTCGATTTCCCCCGCGGGTCCCGTGTGTGTTGCCGCCAGGATTAGCGGACCCGGCGTCGCCACACTAGAACTACGGAACGATCTTCCGCACCGCGGCTCAGGCGTTTCCGGCCAGCGCACGCAGCTCCTCGGCGAGCGCCAGCGAGGAGGTGAGGCCTGGCGATTCGATGCCGAACAGGTTGATCAAGCCGGGCACGCCATGCTCCGCCGGCCCCTGAAGGGCAAAATCCTGTGCCGGCGCGCCGGGCGGCACGATCTTGGGTCGGATGCCGGCGTAACCCGGCTGCAGTGTACCGTCCTTCAGCGCCGGCCAGTAGCGGCGCACGGCAGCGTAGAACTTGTCGGCACGGTGCGGATCGACGGCGTAGTCGATGTGGTCGATCCATTCGACGTCGGGACCGAACTTGGCCTGGCCACCCAGGTCGACGGTGATGTGCACACCGAGGCCACCGGGCACGGGGACCGGATAGATCAGGCGCGAGAACGGCGAGCGGCCGACCAGCGTGAAGTAGTTGCCTTTGGCATAGTACGCCGTCGGGATGCGCTTGGCCGGCATGCCGTCGATCTTGGTGGCCAAATCGGGCGCATGCAGCCCGGCAGAGTTCACGAGCAACCGGCAGCGCACAGTCATGGGCTCCGCGCCGCCGACTTCGATCTCGATGCCTCCATCGACGACGCGGCCGCCCGTGACCGGGCTCTGGAAAGCGAACATCGCGCCCTCGCTCTCCGCATCGCCCTGCAAGGCCAGCATGTAGGCGTGGCTGTCGATGATGCCCGTGCTGGGTGACAGGAGCGCCGCGGTGCAGAGGAGGTTGGGCTCCATCTTCATCGCTTCCTCGGCGGTGAGCAGGCGCATGCCCTCGACGCCGTTGGCCTCGGCGCGGCCCTTGATCTCGGCGAGCCTGTCGCTTTCGGCGTCGTTGGTGGCGACGATCAGCTTGCCGCAATTGCGATAGGGCACGCCGTGCGCATCGCAATAGGCATACAGCATCCGCCGGCCCGCGACACACGTGCGCGCCATCCGGCTACCCTTGGCATAGTAGATGCCGGCATGGATGACTTCGGAGTTGCGCGAGCTGGTCTCTGTGCCGATGCCTTCGGCAGCTTCCAGCACGATGACCTCACGGCCGGCAAGGGCAAGCGCGCGAGCGACGGCAAGGCCCACGACACCCGCGCCGATCACGACGCAGTCGACTGTTTCAGACGAGGACGAACTCATGAGTGCATGCTAGTAGAGACCGCCGTGGTTAAGCCAGTGAGACAACAGCTGGGGGCGCGCCACCCTGCCTTCGCCGAAGCGAAGCCGCTTCGGCTTCGCGCAGGCAGGTCCAGTGGCGCGATTTTCCTCGGGGACCGACCAAGACGCGCGACTGGAGTCGCACGCGCCCAGCCATGAAGGGCGCGCTGGTCACGGGGGCGGGACAACGCATCGGCCGCGCGCTGGCGATGGCATTGGCGGCCGACGGCTTCTTCATCTTCGTGCACTACAACAGCTCGGCTGCCGAGGCGCAGCAGACCGTCGCGGATATTGAGGCCGGCGGCGGCCACGCCAAGGCGGTGCACGCCGATCTTTCCTCCGTCGAGCAGGCCGAAGCGCTGGTCGACCAATGCCGTGCGCGCGACGTGCAGCTTGTCTGCCTCGTCAACAGCGCGTCGCTGTTCAAGCTCGATCGAGCCCCCACGGCGACCGCCGCCGACTTCGACCGTCATATGGCGATCAACCTGCGCGCGCCGCTCCTGTTGTCGCAGGCGCTGGCGCGGCAACTGCCGGACGGCGAAAGCGGCCTGATCGTCAATCTGCTCGATCAGAAGCTGTTCAATCTCAATCCCGATTTCCTCACCTATACACTCTCCAAGATCGGCCTGCAGGGCATGACCAAATTGCTGGCTCAGGCTTTCGCGCCGCGGCTGCGGGTCGCCGGCATCGCTCCCGGCCTCACCTTGCGCAGCGGCAGCCAGACCGATGCGCGCTTTGCCGAGCAGCATACCGAGAATCCGCTGGGGGTCGGCGTGACGACCGATGATCTGGTGCGGGCGTTGCGCTTCATCGTGGCGACGCCGACCTTCACAGGTGATACCTTGATCATCGACAGCGGCGAGCATCTCACGGGCCGTCCGCGCGACATCGCTTTCGACAAGAAGAAGAAATGACATGGAACGCCGCCTCTTCATTCGCGACTTCCGGCTGAGCGTCTCGATCGGCATCCACGATTTCGAGCACAAGGGCCCGCAGACCGTGGTGGTCAATGTCGACCTCCTGTTGGCGCCGGCCGACAAGCCGCACGGCGATCGCATCGCCAACGTGCTCAACTACGACGTCGTGCATGACGGCATCGTCGCCCTTGCCAAGTCGCGTCACTTCAATCTGCAGGAGACGCTGGTCGATGCCATCCTCGACCTCTGCCTGGCCCAGCCCGGCGTCATCGAAGCCCGCGTGTCGACGGAAAAGCCCGACGTCTACAAGGATTGCCGCGTCGGCTACGAAGCCGTGCGGCGACCATGATCTGCAACCATCGATAAGTTGCTGCACAATGATTCGATACCTATAGTGATCATTCGATGACGACGCTGACGTTCGATAAGCTGGCCTATGTCGACCGCCTCAGGCAGGCGGGCATCGATGAGCGTCACGCGCGCGCGCACGCCGACGGGCTTGAACAGGCGTTCCGCGAGGAAGTCGTCACCAAAGTCGAGTTCAAGACCGGTCTGGATGAAGTCCGAGCAGAGATCGCCACGCTCAAATCTGAGGTCAAAAGCGATATTGCTGAACTCAGGTCTGAGGTCAAAAGCGACATTGCCGAGCTCAGGTCGGAGGTCAAGAGCGATCTCCACATCCTGAGGGCGGAGGCCAAAAGCGATACGGCTTCACTGGGATCCGAACTCAAGAGCCGCATTTCCGCTCTCGAAGTGAAAGTCGGCCGTCATGATTGGATGCTGAGCTCCGTCATCGGCCTTTGCCTGCTGATCCTCGGCAAGCTGCTGCTGTCGCACTGAGACAACCCCTCTCGTTCCTCATCCCAAGCATTGCCATTGTTCGCCGTGACCCGCGACAGCCGTCCTTTGCTTGGCGCCTTCGCGGCGATGCTGTTCGTCGGCGCCAGCTGGGGCCTCAACGTGCCCGTCACCAAGGTCATGCTGTCGTACTTCGAGCTCGTGCCCATGGCGGCGATACGCACCATCGCAGCGACGGTGACGCTCGCCCTGCTGCTCTGGCTGGTCGAGGGCCGCCATGCGTTGCGCATGGATGTCGGCATCCGCCGCTTCCTGCTGCTCGGCCTGACCATGGCGAGCTTCTTCGCCGTCTATGCGCTGGGCCTGCAATACAGCAATCCGATCACGGCGGCGGCGGTGCAGGTGGCCGGACCGCTGGTATCGGCCGCGACGGTCCGCGTGGCGACCGGTCTTCGTTTCGATCCGGGCTTCGGCGTCGCGCTGGTCCTGACCATCGTGGGTGGGCTGATCCTGTCGGCCAGCAGCCTGTTTGGCGCCGCGCACGTCACCTTCGGCGGCGGCGAGATCATCCTGCTGCTCAGCAATACCTTGTGGACGATCTACAGCCTCAAGGCGCAGGCCTGGTTCGCGGAGCGCGCCAGCCAGCTCCATCGCGCCTATGTCGCGTCGCTGTCGGCGATGGGATGGCTGATCCTGTGCAGCGCAGTCTTGGTTGTCATCGGTTGGTCACGGTCACCTTTTGCCGTTTCGGACGGATGGGCCTGGACGCAGCTCATCGCGGTGGCGGCGCTGGCCAGTGGCCTGGGCGGCTATGCCTGGAACATCGGCGCCAGCCGGCTCGGGGTCGCTATCGCCTCCCTCTGGGTCAACCTCGTGCCGTTCTTCGCCGTGCTGTGGTCCATGGCCTATGGCTTCACGCCCAACATCTACCAGATCGCGGGCGGCCTCGTGGCGTTGAGCGGCGTTGTGTACATGCAGTGGCGAAAGCTGCGGACGACGCGGCATTGGGATAGGGTCTCGACCGGATGACAAACCCCGATTTCAAGATACGCAACTGCCGATGGATCACGGTCCCCGGTGCTGCCGACTTGCGCGGCCGGCTCAATTTCATCGAGGTCGGCAAGGGCCTGCCGTTCCAGCCGCAGCGCCTGTTCTGGCTTCATCATATTGCGCCAGGCCAGTGGCGCGGCCGCCATGGCCATCGCCAGTCGGAGCTGGTCATGATCGCGATGCACGGCTCATGCAAGGTGCATCTCGACGACGGCCAGGCGACCGACCAGGTGATGCTCGACGATCCGGCGAAGGCGCTCTATGTCGGCACATGGGTGTGGCATGAGCTCACCGATTTCGCTGCCGAGTCGGCGGTGTTGGTAGTCGCCTCCACGCTCTACGACGAGAACGAGTACCTGCGCGATTACGAGACTTTCAGGCGCGAGACGTTGGCGCATACATGATCCCTTTTCTAGATTTGAAATCCATCTATGCGGAGCTGAAGCCCGAGCTCGACGCGGCCTACCGGCGCGTCATGGAATCGGGATGGTTCGTGCTCGGCCAGGAAGTCGAAGCGTTCGAGGCGGAGTACGCGGCCTTTTGCGGCACCACGCATTGTGTCGGGCTGGGCAACGGGCTGGAGGCGCTGGAGCTGACGCTGCGCGCGTGGGACCTGGGCGCCGGCGCCGAGGTGATCGTTCCGTCGAATACCTACATCGCCACCTGGCTCGCGGTGACGGCAGTCGGGGCCAAGATCGTCCCCGTGGAGCCTACACCGGGCGGTCCCAACATCGATCCCGATCGAATTGAAGCAGCGATCACGCCACGGACGAAAGTGATCATGCCGGTTCATCTTTACGGCGAGCCGGCGGACATGGATGCGATCATGGCGCTTGCCGCCAAGCACGGGCTTCGGGTCGTCGAGGATGTCGCCCAGGCTCAAGGCGCCAAGGTCCGCGGCCGGCGCGTCGGCGGGCTCGGTGATGCCGGCGCCCACAGCTTTTTCCCGACCAAGAATTTCGGCGCTTTCGGCGACGGTGGCGCCGTCACCACCAACGATGCCAAGCTCGCGGAGCGGCTGCGCGCGCTACGCAACTACGGCAGTCACGTCAAGTACGTGAATATCGAACGAGGCTTCAATTCACGTCTGGACGAAATGCAAGCGGCCTTCCTCCGCGCGAAGCTGCCACGGCTCGATGCCTGGAACGAGCATCGTCGCCACATCGCCGCACGCTACCTGGACAAGCTATCCGACGTTCCCGGACTTGCGCTGCCGCGCGCGCCGCAATGGGCCGAGCCGGTCTGGCATCTCTATGTCGTCCGAACCGAACAGCGCGCTGCGCTGATGGCGGCGCTCAACCAGGCGGCTATCGGCTCATTGATTCACTATCCCATCCCGCCGCATCTGCAGCAGGCTTACGCCGATCTTGGTCTCGCCAAAGGCTCGTTACCCCTGGCCGAGAAACTCGCCGACACAGTGCTCAGCCTGCCGATGGGAGCGCACATGACTCTGGACGCCGTCGATGACGTCGCCAAGATCGTCCGCGCGACGCTCCAGCCCTGATGCGGCCAACCCTGACGCGAAACGTCACGGGTAATATTCCGGCCCGGGGTGAATGCCCTTGTAGTTGCGATAGTAGTCCCAGGTCGCTGCTCTGTCGGCGTAGGTATAGCTGGCAGGATAGGCATAGGTCGTGTAGGCGGGGGTCGTGTAGGCGGGCGCCGGATAGTAGGTGGTAACCGCTACGGATGGACCGTACGAGTAGGCATAGGCCTGCGAATAGCCGTAGCGCTGGTTGTAGTAGGGATCGGCACAGGCGGCGAGGGTACCCGCCAGCACCGTTGCTGCCGCGATGCAACCGATAGCTCTCATGGCGATCTCCAGTCGGATTCTGCAGGGATAACCCGAATTCGACCGGGCGGTTGCGTGTCCCCAGGCCACCGCATAGGTTTTGCTGCACTGAAGGTTTTGGAGACAATAGATAGTGAAAATCGGCGCTGTAATGTTCTTCACTGTGGACTCCATGCGGCCCGCGCCGCTCGCGCGTGCCCTGGAGGACCGCGGTTTCGAATCCCTCTGGGTGCCGGAGCACACGCATATTCCATCCTCGCGCAATTCTGCCTATCCGGCCTCCGGCGGGCTGGTCCAGGCCTACTACGAGTTGATGGATCCCTTCCTGGCGCTCAATGCTGCCGCGACAGCGACGAGCAAGCTCAAGGTCGGCACCGGCATTGCATTGGTGATCCAGCGTGACCCGATCGTGACGGCCAAGCTCGTCTCGACCATCGACCAGCTGTCGGACGGGCGCTTCCTGTTCGGCGTCGGCAATGGCTGGAACCAGGACGAGATCGAAAATCATGGCACGGTGTTCAAGACACGCCACAAGCTTGCCCGCGAGCGCATCGAGGCGATGAAGGCGATCTGGACTGGGGAGGAGCCCGAGTATCACGGCGAGTTCGTGAACTTCGACAGGATGAAGCAGTGGCCCAAGCCCAGTCAGAAGCCGCATCCGCCGATCATTGTCGGTGGCGCTTTTCCGCATGCCGCGCGTCGGGCCATCCGCTACGGCGATGGCTGGATCCCCCGCGACGATTGGCTGGAGAGGGACGGTCTCGGCGTGATCGATGCCTTTCACGGCATGGCCAAGGAAGCCGGGCGCGATCCGGCATCACTGCCGATCACCCTCTTTCGCGTGCCCGACGATCTCGAGCGCCTGAGACTTTACGAGAAGATCGGCATCGATCGCGTCGTCTTCTCCCTCCCAGCGGCACGGGAGGAAAAGATTGTTCCCATCCTCGACCGGTGGGCCGAGCTGCAGCGACAGCTCCCTTGCTAGTGCGATTTCCGGTGTGGTGGAACCGCGTGCGGTTCCATCACAGCGGAAATGCGCGCACCGGGGATGGGTGTTGCAGCAGGCACATTCCGTTCGGCTGGTTCCAGCCGAACGGAATGTGCTTTAGTGCTGGCGCCATTGGGCGTCGAGGTCGCGGCCATGCTCCCTGGCGTAGGCAAGCGCCGTCGACGGGGAGCCTGACGGAGAATAGCCAGGCACGCGCTTGGGCGATGTGTAAAGTGAGTTGTCGTCAGTGCAGGCCATCGCGAGGCTTGCGAAAGCCGCAAGGGCGACACATTCGAGCCATCTCATAAAGATTCAACGGTGCGGGCGTTGTGGGGGTTGCCTCGTGCGCGCTCGCGCATTTAGCGGGTCTAATCCGAAGCGAGCAGAAGATCTGCTTTGTGCTCCACGTCTCCGCTGACGACTCTGAATGGGCGGCAACGGCTGTGGAGACATTCGGATGGCTATTCCGTCGACGGACTTGCACTATCTCGATCTATCGGAGCTCGCCGGCGCGCTGCGCGTGCGCGACCTGTCTCCGGTCGAGGTCACTCGGGCGCAGCTCGATCGCATCGCCGGCATCGATCGCTCGCTGAATGCCTACGCGCTGGTGTTGGCCGAGGACGCGCTTGATCAAGCCAGAGCTGCAGAAGGAGAGATCGCGGCGGGTCGCTATCGCGGACCCTTGCACGGTGTGCCGATCGCGGTGAAGGATCTGTGCTGGACCAGGGGGCTGCCGACGGCCAGCGGGATGTCCATCTACAAGAACCATTTGCCGCGCGACGATGCGACGGTCGTGCGCCGTCTGAAGGAGGCGGGTGCCGTCCTGCTGGGAAAGCTGCAGCTCACCGAGGGCGCCTATTCGGACCATCATCCATCGGTGACGCCGCCGAAGAACCCGTGGAATGCCGCCTATTGGCCGGGGATCTCGTCGAGCGGCCCCGGCGTCGCGACAGCCGCGGGTCTGTGCTACGGCGCGCTGGCGTCCGATACCGGCGGCTCGATCCGCTGGCCCTCCGCCGCCAACGGCGTGACGGGGCTGAAACCGACGTGGGGACGTGTCAGCCGCTACGGCGTCTTCGAGCTCGCAGCAAGCCTCGACCATGTCGGGCCAATGGCGCGCAGCGCCGTCGATGCCGCCATTCTTCTCGCCGCCGTCGCGGGCGCCGACCCGAAGGATCCGACCACGATTCTCGATCCCGTTCCGGACTACGTCGCCTCGTCGGTCGAGGGAGTCAAAGGTCTGCGCGTCGGTATCGATCCGATCTGGAACGGCGGTGATGTCGATCCCGCGACTCAGGCGGTGCTTGCGCAAGCGATCGAAGTTTTCCGCTCTCTCGGCGCCGAGATTGTTGATGTGATCTTTCCCGACGTCGCCCAAGCGGTCGCCGACTGGGTGCCCTTGTGCGCCGTGGAGGCGGCGGTCGCGCACGAAGCGACCTACCCGGCGCGCAAATCAGAATACGGCCCGGTCTTGGCTTCTGTCCTGGACAGCGGTCATGCGCTCTCCGGCGTCGACTACCAGAAAATCCTGTTGCGGCGCGTGGACTTGCGCGGCCGCGTCGCCGCCTTGCTCGGCACAATCGATCTGCTGCTGGCACCGGTGCATCCTTTCGCACCGTTGAGCCTCGAGACAATCCGAACTCTCGGCGATCAGCCCGAGCTCATTTCCAAGCTCCAGCGATACACCGGCCCGTTCAACATGACGGGCCACCCCACCGCCACGCTTCCCGGAGGCTTCAGCGACACGGGGCTGCCCATAGGCTTCCAGCTCGTCGCGGCACATCTCGACGAAGCCCTGCTTCTGCGCGCCGGCACCGCCTTCCAGAAGGCGACGTCGTGGCACCGCCAGCGGCCGCCTGTCTGACGGCGCCGCCGCAGCCGGTCAGAACAAGTCGGACGCGCGCGCCGCTTCTTGCAAGCGGGTACGGAACCAGCGGTGCGCGGCGTCGTCGTGGTGGATGGCACTCCAATAGGCGCGCACCTCGAGCGGCGGACTGCGCCCGGGCAGCTCGACGATCTGGATATCGAGAATGCGGGCGAAGAGCAGGGCGATATGTCGTTGCAGCAGCGCAACTGCATCCGTCCGTTCGACCAGGAAGGGCAGCAGCGTGAATTGGGGCACGCGCACCTGGTCGAGCTTACCTCGACCCAGCGATCCGATGAGTCCGCTCGCCTGATCGGAGCGATAGGCCACCGTAGTCAGCGCTGCAATCTGTTGACGGGTGAGACTGCCGCGGATCTGCGGATGGCCGCGTCGGGCGATCGCCACGAACTCCTCGCGGTAGAGGGCAAGGCTCTTGAGGCGCCTGTCACTCAGAGTACCTTTTGGCAGGACGATCAGGTCAAGAGCGCCACTGTGCAAGGCGGTCGGATCGATATGCTGCGGGTTGATGAACTGCACGCGAAGCCGCGGCGACTCGCACGCCAGGCGCGAGACCAGACCCGCACCGACCGCCAGGATGATGGTATCGGCGGTGGCGACCAGGAACTCGCGTTCGATACGTCCAGGCTCGAAGCTCGGCGTCTCGACCAGCGTCTCGACGGCGGCCAAGGCCTGCTCCACCTTGGGCGCGAGCGCTTCGGCGAGCCGGGTGGGGGCCATGCCGCGGCCGGAGCGCAGGAACAGCGGATCGCCGAACTGTACCCGCAGGCGACCCAGCGCCTCGCTGACCGCGGACTGGCTCATGTGCAGGGCCTCGGCCGTGCGGGTGACGTTGCGGGTGCGCATGAGCTCGCGCAGCACCGGCAGCAGGTTGAGGTCGGTGGCGCGCAGCTGGCTTCGGCGGTCCATCGGCGTCATTGATATAGATTATCTGAATTATTGGCTTCTTCCATGGTCTGGTCGAGCCAACAATCGCCGCCCAACAATTGCCGGCAAGCAACGAACAGGCTGGGAGGATCGCCATGGCACCGCGGATCAAGTTCGCCCATGTCGTCTATCGCACGCATCATCTCGATGAGATGATCGATTGGTATGTCCACGCTCTCGAATGCCGGGTGCAGCACCGTGACGACAGGCTCGCCTTCCTGACTTATGACGACGAGCACCATCGCATCGCCCTGGTCAATCTCGGCCCGCCGCATGCTTCGGAGCCCGAGCCTGGCCCTTCGATCGGCAGGACAGGTGTCGGCGTGCATCACGTCGCCTACACCTGGACCTCGTTGCAGGAGCTGATGGACCTCTATCGCCGGCTGAAAGACTCCGACGTCCTGCCGTTGCGCTGCATCCGGCACGGACCGACGTTTTCAATGTACTACGCCGATCCCGACGGCAATGCGCTGGAATGCCAGATCGATCTGCTGAGCGCCGATGACGCCAACACTTTCATGCGGGGACCGGCCTTCGCCGGCAATCCGATCGGCGAGCCGTTCGATCCCGAGGAGGTCATTGCCGGTCTCGCCGCCGGCAAGCCTGTGACGGAGCTCGTGTTGCGCTCCGATCAGAAAGTCACTGCTTGAGAGGGAAATCATGCTTGCGCCTCGCTCCGCAGCCACACCTCTCGCGCTGCCTTATCGCGACCAATGCTACGCCGCCGGGCGCAAGCTGGTCGGCGACCTTGAGCCGATCCTTCCTGAGCTGGCTGCGCGCGCCGCCGAGGCCGAAGCCTTGGGACGCATGCCGGATGGCTCCATCGCAGCGATGGTTGCCGCCGGTGTCTTCCGCGCGCTGACGCCGCGTCGCTGGGGCGGGCTCGAAGTCGATCCCGCCGCGTTCTATGAAATGACCATGAGGGTCGCCGGCGCCTGCGGCTCGAGCGGCTGGGTGGCGGGCCTGGTCAGCGTGCATTCCTGGCAGATCGCGCTGATGGACGAGCGCATGCAGGAGGAATTCTGGGGCGACGGCCCCGACACGCGCGCGTCGAGCTCCTACATGCCGATGGGCAAGGTGACGTCGGTCCCTGGCGGCTTCCGGTTGAGCGGCCGCTGGGGCTTCTCCAGTGGCATCGACCACAGCGACTGGGCGCTGCTGGGTTCGGTGGTACGCGATGCCGGTCCGCCGGAATTCAGGACCTTCGTGGTGCCCAAGCGCGATCTCGCCATCGACCACGCGAGCTGGAACGTTTCGGGGTTGAAGGGAACCGGCAGCAAGGCGCTCACCGTCGACGATGCCTTCGTGCCCGAGTACCGCACGCATCGCGTCACCGATGTATGGCGCGGCACCAATCCCGGCTGTGCGACCAATGACGGTGCGCTCTATCGCCTGTCATGGATGTCGGTTTTTTACAGCGCCATCCCGGCGGCCGCGGTGGGAGTGGCAAGCGGTGGCCTGGAAGCTTTTCTCGAAGATGCCAAGACTCGCATCTCGCCCAACACAGGAGCCGCGGCGGCGGACAATGCGTTCCTGCACCTCCGCCTTGCCAATGCGCTGGGCCGCGTCGAGAGCGTGCGCCGCCGCCTGCTTGGCGATTGGTCGGAGCTGTTCGATACCGTGTGCCGCGATGTGCAGCCTTCGCGCCGGGATTGGGCGCGCAACCGTTTCTGGGCGGCCGACACGACCTCGGAGAGCTTCCAGGCGCTGTCGCAAGTCTTCGAGGTGGCCGGGGGCAGCGGGATTTACACCGACCGCCCGGTGCAACGCTTCTTCCGTGACCTGATGGCCATGCGCAACCATCCCACCGCGACGCGCGAGCGTTTCGCGCAGATCTACGTTGCCTATGAGATGGGCTTGAAGCTGCCGCCATTCGATGCCTCGACCATGGCGACGCTCGCGGTTCATGGCTGAGGCCGGATAGCCATTCAAGACGCGGCTTCGCGGATCGCCCGCCACACACGCTCCGGCGTCGCCGGCATGTCGATGTGCGTCACGCCGAGATCGGCCAGCGCATCGACGATGGCATTGACGATGACGCCGAGCGCCGGCGTGATACCGCCTTCGCCGCCGCCACGAAACCCCAGGGGATGATTGGTCGACGGCACTTCACTCAGCGCCGTGGTGAAAGAGGGCAGGTCGTCGGCCCGCGGCAGGGCGTAGTCCATGAGAGAGCCGCTGAGCAGCTGGCCGTGGCGATCGTAGTGACAGTGCTCCATCAAAGCCTGGCCGGCGCCTTGGGCGATGCCGCCGTGTGTCTGGCCATGCAGGATCAAGGGATTGACCGCGCGCCCGACATCGTCGACGGCGGCATAGCGTACGATCCGTACCACACCGGTCTCGGCGTCGACCTCGACTTCGCAGACGTGCCAGCCATAAGGATATGAGCCGACCCGACTGTCGGTATCGGCCGCGGCCGCGAGCGGGGCCTTTGCAGCGACGTCAAACAGGCTCACCGTGCGGTCCGTGCCTTTCACTGTGAACCGGCCGTCCCGGAAGGCGATGTCTGCTTCGTCCGCCTCGAGCAGCTCGGCGGCCAGCCGCGTGCCCTTGGCAATGATCACGTCAGCCGCTTGACGGATGGTGATCGACGCAAGCCGCAGCGAGCGGCCGGAATGCGAGCCGCCACCGACGCGCACTCGATCGGTGTCGCCCGCGACCAGTCGCACACGACGCACTGGCACGCCCAGCCATTCGGCGGCGAGCTGGGCAAAGCTGGTCGCATGACCCTGGCCGGCAGACAACGTACCAATCACGATCTCGACGATGCCACCGTCACCGGAGAGCACGCTCACCTCGGCACGCTCCTGCGGCGCGCCGCTCTGCGATTCGACATAGCCGCCGAGACCGATGCCCCGTCGCAGGCCGCGCACCGCCGATTCGGCACGTCGCTTCGCGAAGCCTGGCCAGTCCGACAGTGCCAGCACGCGATCGAGAGCCGCCTCATAGTGGCCGCTGTCGTAGGTGACGCCGAACGGGTTGGTATAGGGCATCGCGGCGACGGGAATGAGATTGCGGCGGCGCAGCGCGACGCGATCGAAACCATGAGTGCGAGCCGCGAGATCGATCAGCCGCTCCATCACGAACATGACCTCGGGCCGGCCAGCGCTGCGATAAGGCGCCGTCGAGGCCGTGTTGGTCATGACCGCTCGCGCCCGCGCGGCAGCGGGCAGGCGGTAGAGGCTGGTCATGAGCTGCGTGCCTTTGGTCAAGGGAATGAACGAAGCGGTGTAGGCGCCCACGTTCGACAGGCCATCGGCCCTAAGCGCGAGGAAGGTGCCGTCGGCATCGAGGGCGAGCTCCGAGCGAACTTTGAGATCTCGGCCGTGATAGTCGCTGGCGAAAGTCTCCTGGCGCTCGCTGGTCCATTTCACCGGCCGGCCGACCCGTCGCGAGGCCCAGGCGACCAGCGCGAACTCAGGAAAGAAATAGTTGCGCGTGCCGAAGTTGCCGCCGACGTCGCGCGCCACCGCCCTGACCTTGTCCGGCTCGACGCCCAGGATGATGGCGAGCTCCCGCTTGGGCCGCACGATGGCGCCGCCGCCCGCATAGAGCGTGTAGCGGCCGCTTGCCGGATCGTAGTGGCCAAGCGCCGCGCGCGGCTCCATCGGCACGCCGGTGACACGCTGGACCGACGTCTCCAGCCGTACGACGCTTTGCGCCCGGCCGAACGCTGACTCGGTGTCGGCCGGCTGACCGACCACCGAATCGACAGCGATGTTCGAGTCGAGGTCGCCCCACAAGAGGGGAGCACCGGATCCCGCAGCCTCGACGACATCGGCCGCGGCTGCAAGCGGTTGATAGTCGGTCACGACAGCTTCTGCGGCATCCTTGGCGAGCGCCAATGACTCGGCGACCACGAACACCACGGGCTCGCCCACGAATCGCACGGTGTCAGCCGCCAGCACCATCGGGCGTTTCACCCGGTGAGGTGAACCATCCTGATTGTCGAGCCGGATGTCAGGCGGACTCATGGCCGCCGGGACATGAGGGATCGGCTGCAAACCGTCGGCCTTCGTGTCGGCCGCGGTGAGCACGGCGAGCACCCCGGGCAGGCTTCCGGCGTCGGCCGTGTCAATGGAAAGGATGCGGGCATGTGCATGGGGCGAGCGGACGACGGCGGCGTAGGCCTGACCCGGCAGCGTGAAGTCGTCGCTGTAACAGCCACGCCCGGTCAGCAGGCGCTCATCCTCCAGCCGCGGCAGAGAAGTGCCGATGCCGGCATCGTGTGTCGATGGGCTCATCGAATTGTTTTGCCTCCCCGTAGCGGCAGAGCGAGGCTCGCCAACAGCAACAGGAGTGAGATCCTGATGAACTCATCGCGCGTCGCCAAGACGGAAACAGTCGCCGATCCAGGATCGCTGGGTGGCTATCGACTTGCCAGACTGCTGGCTGGTCGCCAGCGCCATCGCCCAAACCGTTTGGAACGACCCTCGGATGCCATCTCGACGTTTCCGACCGCTGCCTCAGCGGTCAGCGTACGGCCGGCGTCGAGGGGCCTCAAGACGATCGCTCCCTATGGCCTCGATGATCTCTTCAGCCTGACGGTCCAACCGAACTGGGATGCCGAGCGTCGGCAGCGCAGTCCGAAACAGTCAGCTTGCTAGGCGGTACCAACAAGAGCAAGATCGTCGTCATACTGCTCGGTGTGGGAGATGGCTCGCCCAAGGCGGCAGAGCCCCAGTTAGCGGCGTAACGCTTGCGTCAATCTGCGTTGAGTCCCGAACCAAAAAGGGAGGCAACCATGCGCGTGCGTTTTTTGGCCCGTGTCCTTGTCCCAATTGCCCTTGTCCCGGCGGTGGTCCTGGCGCTGTTCGCAGCACCGGCTCAGACCGCCGATCCCAAGCCGATCAAGATCGGCCTGCTTTATTCGCTTTCCGGTCTGGCCGCCGTCTACACCAAGGGCACGGTGATCGGCCACCAGATCGCCGCTGAGGAAATCAACGCGGCGGGCGGGCTGCTGGGCGGCCGCAAGATCGAGTACGTCATCCGCGACGACAAGCTCAAGCCCGGGATCGCGGTGGAGGAGTTCCGCCGCATGGTGACCCGCGATCAGGTCGACTTCGTGATGGGCGTGATCAGCTCCGGCGTGGCCTTGGCCGTTTCGGAAGTGGCCAAGGAGATGAAGGTGCTGTTCGTCGACACCATCGCCCAGACCGCTGCGTTGACCGAGGAGCAGGGCCACGACTTCGTCGCCCGGCTCAACACCAACAGCGTAGTGCTGGGACGCACGGCGGCGCTGGCGGCCGCGAAGGGACCGTGGAAGCGCTACTACTTCATCGGGCCGGACTACGAATGGGGCCATCGCGTCAATGGCGACTTCTGGGACTTCCTGCAGAAGAAGAAGGCTGATGTGACGAAGCTGGGCGACCTGTGGCCAAAGCTCGGCGAGCGAGATTTCTCTGCGCATATCACCGCCATGCTGAATGCGAAGCCCGACGCGGTGTTCTCATCGGTATGGGGCGGCGATCTGATCGCCTTCATCAAGCAGGCCAACGCCTATGGCTTTTTCCAGAAGGTGCGGTTCATCTCCACCGGCGCAGGCGATCTCGACATTCTGGAGCCTCTGGGCAGCGAGATGCCGGACGGCATCATGGCTACATTCGCCTATGCGTTCGATTATCTGCCGGTCAAGCAGGCGCAGAATGAGAAGTTCATCGCCGCGTTCAAGGAGCGGACCGGTGAGTTGCCGAAGTCGGGCGACATCTTCGGCTACGTATCCACCTATGTCATGGCGGAAGCGATCAAGAAGGCGGGTACCACTGAGAGCGCAGCGATCAGCAAAGCGCTGCGCGGCTCAAAGTACGAAACCTTGCTGGGCGACATCACGGTGCGTGATTTCGATGGCCAGGCGACGTTCCCGTACAATATCGGTATCACCTTCACCGATCCCAAGTACCCTTTCAAGCGACTGAAAGACGTGACCAGGGCCGAGGGCGAGGACGTGCTCTCGACGAAGGATGAGGTCGAGAAGGCGCGTGCCGAGTTCAAGAAGAAGGGCGGATAAGGCGCACTATCGTCCTCCCCGACGCGCGGCGTTGGGGAGGACGAATATGGGGAGCCCATGATGTCCAGCTTCTTCAGCGATGTCCTTTTCGTCCAGCTCGTGAACGGCCTGTTCATCGCGGCCGGCATATACCTGGTGGCGTCTGGCCTCTCGCTCGTCTTCGGCGTGCTGGGCATCCTCAACTTCGCGCACGGCTCCTTCTACATGTACGGCGCTTTCTTCGTGTTCACCCTGATCGGCTTCAAGTTCGGCGGTTTCTGGCCCGCCTTGCTGATCGCGCCGGTGGTCGTGGTGATCCTGGGAATGGCGACCGAGATCGTCTTCCTGCGGCCGATCTACAGGGCCGATCCGCTGTACCAGCTTCTGTTGACGTATGGCCTGGTGCTGATGTTCGGCGACGTGGTCAAGCTGATCTGGGGCGCCGACAATCAGTCGGTGGCGCGGCCCGCCGGCCTGGAGGGCACGATCCCGCTCTTCGGCGCCCTGTTTCCCAGCTATCAGATGTTCGTGCTGCTGCCGATCGGCATCGTCACGATGCTGGGGCTCTGGCTCCTGCTCAACCATACCCAGATCGGCAACGTGGTGCGCGCCGCGACGCAGGATCGCGAGATGGTCGGGGCGCTCGGCGTCAACGTGCGCCTGCTCTACACCGGCGTGTTCGCCGTCGGCGCCTTCCTGGGCGGCCTTGGCGGCGCAGTGCTGGCGCCGATGGGCGCGCTCTATCCGGGCATGGACTTCGACATCATCATCGAGGTCTTCCTGGTCGTCGTGCTGGGCGGGTTGGGCAGCATGGCCGGCACCGCGCTCGGCGCGTTGATCTATGGCGAGCTGAAATCGCTCGGCATCCTCTGGGTGCCGGACCTCGAATCGCTGTTCATCTACATCCTGATGGTGATCGTGCTGTTGGCCAGGCCTCAGGGCCTGCTTGGCAAGCGCGTCGACACCGCGCGCTAGCGGCAAGGGGGCGGCCGTGGCAAGTGTGCAAGACTCGATCAGGGAAAGCGCCGTTGCGCCGCACCCGACGACCGCGCGCGATCCGATGATCTGGGCGTTCCTGGCGGCACTCGTGCTTCTGTTCTGGCTGCCTGAGCTGGTCCTGTCCATGGGCTGGGCGAAGTTCTGGATCCAGTTCATGACCCAGGTGTTCATCTGGTCGCTGTTCGCCGTCTCCTTCAACCTTCTGATGGGCTATGCCGGCATGGTCTCGTTCGGCCAGGCGGCTTATCTCGGCATCGGCGGCTACACCGCGGGCCTGCTGCTGAAGCACATTGCCGGGTTGCCGTTCTACGTCGGCCTGGCGGCAGCGCCGCTGGGTGGCGCACTGGCGGCGTTGATCATCGGCTATTTCTGTGTCCGCCGCACTCACATCTACTTTGCCATCCTCACGCTCGCCTTCGGCCACATCGTCTATCTCATCGCTTTCAAGTGGTACTCCTTCACCGGCGGCGACAATGGGCTGATCGGCATACCCGTTCCCGACTGGATCGCGGAGCCGACCTTCGCCAACTACTACAAGTTCGCACTCGTCATCTGCGTCGCGGCGATCTACCTGCTGTGGCGCATCGTCAATTCGCCGTTCGGAAAGGCCCTCACCGCCATCCGCGAGAATCCCGAGCGGGCGGACTTCATCGGGTTGCCGGTCGATCGCTACCGGCTTTACGCCTTTGTCCTGGTCGGTGCGTTCTCGGGCCTGGCCGGGGCCTTGATCATGGTCAACGAGCGCAGCGTCTATCCCGACCTCGCGCACTGGACGCAGTCGACCCAGGTCCTGCTGATGTGCCTGCTGGGCGGCGTCTACACCTTCTTCGGTCCGATCGTCGGCGCCCTGCTGCTGCGGACCATGGATGCCGACATCACCCAGAACTACCCGCAGATCTGGCAACTGTTCCTTGGCGGCGTTCTGGTGCTGATCCTGTTCGGCCTGCCGGGCGGGATCGTCGGATTCATCCAGGAGCGCGATGTTCGCAGCGGCGACGATCGGGCCACCCGCACCGCGAAGATGTTGCGCTTGTTCCGGCGCAAGTCGTGGATGTTCTTCGGTGGCGCCCTGTTCTTCACCACGTTCTTCAGCCTGCTGCAGTCTCCGGAAGCGTGGCTGCTGCCCAGGGGGCGGGCATTCGCGCTGCTTGCACCGCAGACCTGGGGCATCGTCCCGTGCGCGCTGCTGCAGCTCGCCATCGGGGCGGCTGTGCTGCGGCTGCTGCTGCGTCGCGTCGATCGGTTCAACCGGGTCAATGGCGCCCTGCTGCTGGCCTTGCCGCTCGCGGCGCTGGCCCTGCATGTCCAGCTGGGCACGCCGCTCTCGGGCCTGCTGGTTGTGCTCCTGTGGATCGTCTTCACCGTCTACTCGCTGGTGCAGGCCGAGCTCCGGCGCGCCTACGGCCTCGGCCGGCCCGCAGCAGACGGTGGAGGCTGAGGTCATGCTGCGAGTCGAGGGCCTGTCCAAGTCGTTCGGTGGCTTCATCGCCGTGCGTGATGTCAGCCTGGCGGTGGAGCGGGGCCGGACGGCCTGTGTCATCGGTCCCAACGGCGCCGGCAAATCGACGCTGTTCAACCTCATCACCGGTCACCTGCGGCCGACGCGTGGGCGGGTGTTCTTTGCCGGCCGCGACATTACCGGCCGGCCGCCGCATGCGATCTGCCGCATGGGCATCGGACGCTCATTCCAGCGCACCAACATCTTCCCGCGGCTCAGCGTCTTCGACAATGTGCAGGTCGCCGTGCTGTCGCACCTCGGGCGAACCTTGAACCTCGCCACGCCGGCCCGTGCGCTGGCGCGCGACGAGACGATGGCGCTGCTGGAGGCCGTCGGGCTCGCCGCGGAAGCGGAATCGACCAGCGGCACCTTGTCCTACGGTCTGCAGAAGCAGCTCGAGCTCGGCATCGCGCTGGCCAGCGAACCGCAGATCCTGCTGCTCGACGAGCCGACGGCCGGCATGTCGCCGCAGGAAACGGCGGACACGATCGCCCTGATCAGCCGAATCGTCCGCGAGCGAGGGCTCACCCTGCTGTTCACCGAGCACGACATGGATGTCGTGTTCAGCATCGCCGAGCGGATCACCGTGCTGCACCAGGGCGCCGTGCTGGCCGAAGGCACGCCCGAGGACGTGCAGTCCAACGAGGACGTCCAGCGCATCTACCTGGGGGAAGCGGAATGAGTCTCCAGGTGGACGGTCTCTATACAGCCTACGGGCTCAGCCAGATCCTGTTCGGTGTGTCGCTTACGGTCGAGAAGGGCGAGTGCGTGGCCCTGCTGGGCCGCAACGGTGTCGGCAAGACGACCACCCTGCGCTCGATCATGGGCCTGACAGCGCCATACCGCGGCACCGTGCGGTACAACAGCGTCGACATCACCGGACGGCCTGCCTACCAGGTCGCCAAGCTGGGGCTGGGCTTCGTGCCGGAGGAGCGTCGCATCTTTCCCGACCTGACGGTGCGGCAGAATCTGGAGGTGGCGCGCAAGGCGCCGGCGTCGGCCCACAGCCGCGGATGGACCGTCGAGGCGGTATTCGAGGCCTTTCCCGCGCTGGCCGGCCTGACCGGCCGCAAAGGCGGCTACCTGAGCGGCGGCGAGCAGCAGATGCTGACGATCGGCCGGACCCTGATGGGCAATCCGGACCTTCTGCTTCTGGATGAGCCGTCCGAGGGCCTGGCGCCGCTGATCGTGCGCGATCTCGGCCGCCAGATCGGCCGTCTCAAGGGGCAGGGGCTCACGATCCTGCTGTGCGAGCAGAACGCCAAGTTCGCCACCAAGCTCGCCGACCGCGCCTATATCCTCGAGAAGGGCCATGTGCGCTTCTCGGGATCGATCGATGAGCTGCACGCCAACGACGATGTGCGGCGCCAGTATCTCGGCCTGTAGGCGTCAGTCGCCGAGCAACTGCTGCACGAGGGCCTCGCATTCACGCGTGATCGGGCTCCTGAACCAGCGTTGTGCATTGATCTCCGGATCGCCCGAGTACAGGCGTTCATAGAGTCCGGCGCGCGAGCCGAACTCGGTGCCGGTCATGTCCCAGGCGAGCTTCATGAGCTCCAGGCGTTTCCTGGCGGTGATGCCGGGCCCGACGAGCCACTTGTCCATCAGCGGGCCGACCTCGGGATTGGCGTAGTCGGTCTCGGTCATGGCGAGAACGCCTGAGCCTGCGGCCATGCGCAAGACGTCGGCCGCCTTGGTGTTGGCGTAGGGGAAGAAGAAATTGATGGCGGCGCCGCCGGCGCTGCCGGCCGCCTTCGGCTCGCTCAGGCCGTCGCCTTCTACGGTCAATTTCCCTTGGGCGTAGGCTTCCACTCGCCGCTGGCTTTCGGCCATCGCGCCGGCGCGGATGCCCTCGGCGATACTTACCAGGGCGATCAGCTCGCCGATGGCGGCCTGGAAGCGGGGTGTCTTGTCGCGGCCGTTGGCGCGGGCGATGGCCGTCGCAATGCCCGCCAGGAAGCGCAACTTCATGGTCGAGCGCGTGCAGGCCTGGATGGCGGTGTAGCCGGGCCTGGCGTTGATCATGCCGTTGTAGGCTTCGAGGTCGCCATCGACGATGACACGGTCCTGCGGCACGAACACCCGGTCGAACATGAGAATGGCGTCGCCCTCATCGAACCGGCTGCTCAGCGGCCGATCGAAGGCGCCCTGGCCGCGATGAAAGCTCTCGCGCGCCAGGATGGAGAGGCCCGGCACGTTCATCGGCACGACGAAGGCGAGCGCGAAGTCCTCCTCGCCCACCTTACGCGGATAGTAGGGGCCGACGTAACACTCATTGGCGACCGGCGCGAGCGTGGCGAGCATCCTGCAGCCGCTGACGACGATGCCGTCGGCACGCCGCTCGACGAGCCGCACCGCCTGGGACGGCGCATCGAGCGTCGAGCGGTCGGACTGAGGGTCAATGAGCGCATGGGTGACCTGCAGGTCGTTGTCGCGGCAGTGCTCGACCATGTGTTGGGCGTTGGCGGCGGCCTCGTTCTTGCCGAGCGCCCGCAGGCCCACCGCGAGATCGACCAAGAAGCCCGACATGAAGTCGGTCAGGCGGCCCATCAGCCCGAAGGTCCGCAGCGCGCGCAGATGAAAGCATCCGGCGAGCGCGCGGAACTCCTCGGCCGTACGGGCCTCGAGGTAGGTCTTGCTCACCAGGGCGCCGGTTGTCGGCGAGGGGAAGGTCAGCACGTCGCGATAGGCCGGATCGTGCTGGTCGTCATGGAGGGAGGCGATCGTTTCGATGATGCCCTGCAACGGTGGATAGGCGGTCACGTCGGGCACGACCTTGCCGTCAATGTAGAGCTTTCGGCCGTCGCGCAGGGAATCGATGTATTGCTGTCCGGTCTTGATCGCCATGTCGCCTCTCCGAAAATCGCAGGCCTCGTAGCGCCGCACAAAGCCCAGTTGGCATCCAGGCCAGTTGGCATCCAGGCCAGTTGGCATCCAGGGCTGAATCTGGAATGTTCGTGCTGCGAACACAGGCTATCATGCATCGTTCTGTCAGGGCGCTGTCGCGTGGGCTGGCGCTGATCGGCGAGCTCAGCGCCAATGGGCCGTCGAGCGCGCAGCAGCTCGCCCGGAGAACCGGGCTGAACCGGACGACCTGCTATCGGCTGCTCCAGACCTTGCAGCACGACGGTTACGTCACTTTCGACGAAGGTAGCGCGCTTTTCGGCCTGACCGAGCAGGTGCGCATGCTGAGCGAGGGCGTGTCGACGAGGGATCTTTCGAGCCAGGCGGCCCTGCCTCCCATGTTCGGCCTTCTCGACAAGGTATCGTGGCCGAGCGACTTCGGCGTGTTCGAGCTGGGCTCGGTGCTGATCCGCGAGAGCACGCACTCCTTCAGCCCGTTCTCGATCTACCGGTCGCTGGTGGGCCGCAGGCGGTCGCTGGTGAGGAGCGCGCTCGGCCGCGCAATCCTGGCCGCAGCGCCGCCGACGCTCCGACGCGAGATGCTCGAGGTCACCGCATCGTTCGTCCCGGAAGACGCCGAGATCGCCAGGGACCGCCGCTTCATCGATCACATGGTGTCGCGAACCCGGAAGGACGGCTACGCCTCCTCGGTCGGCGAGACCGTGCAGGGTATCAGCGGCATCGCCCTTCCCATCAAAGGGACCGGCCCCGTGCTGGGCAGCCTCAACATCGTGTTCTTCAGCTCGGCGATGACGCCCGAGGTCGCGGCCAGGCGCTACCTGCACAGCATGAAGCAGGCGGTCCAGGACATCGAGAAGCGCTGGCGGTCGGTCAGAGATACGGGCTCGCCGCCAGCGCGCCCAGGGCCGCCATCGCCGACAGCAGGCCGATAGCCTTGCGAGCGGTGAGGCGCTCGCCAAGCACCACGATGCCGAGCAGTGCCGCGACGATGAACCCCATCTGGCTGATCGGTACCACCACGCTCGCCTGGCCACCGGCGATGCTGCGCAGCAGGAAGATGGTCGCGCCGACCAGTAGAACCGCCGCAATAGAGCTGTATCTGAAGGTCACCGAGGGCGGCCGAAGCCGGCGATCGGCGAGGTAGACCAGCACGGTCGCGAGCGGCATGAAGAGGGCGGCCTGCGCCACCGCAAGCGTCTCGGGCAGGGCGCCCTGCCGCAATCCCACGGTATGGAAGAAATTCGAGGCGCCGAAGCAGAGCGTCGCGACAGCGACCTGGACGAGGGAGCGGTTGGTTGCCTGGCCGGACCGCTTGTCGGCGCCAGCGCCCCCTACCAGCAACCAGGTCGCGAGCAGCGCAAGCGCGAGGCCGGCGATCTTGGCCGGTGTTGCCGGCTCGCCGAGGAGCGCAATCACCAGGATCACGGTGACAATGAAGTTCAAGCGGAAGATCGATGAATTGGTGCTGACCGATCCCGAGGCCAGGCTGCGAATGAAATTGTAGAAGCCGATGAGAAGCAGGACGCCCGCGAGCGATCCCCAGAGCGCGGCCGGGTCCGGAACGAGGCGGTGGGTGGCGGCCGCATAGAGGATGACGAGCGGACAGAAGATCCATCCCTGGGCCATCAGGAAATGGTCGGCGCGAATGCCGGCGGCAGCGGCCTGCTTGTAGATGAAGTCGGAGAAGCCGTAACAGATCAGCGCCAGGACGGCGAGAACGACAGGCTGGTCCATGACGATCAAGCAAAAGACGTCAAACGAAAGACGGGCCAAACAAAAAGGGACGCCCGGCATCTCGGACATCCCACCAACGAGCGTCAGTCTAGGCGAAAAGAAACAGTCTGGCAACGTCGCGAATATCCTAATAGATGACATCCCCTTCGCGCTTGGAGGGGAAGATGATGATGGCCTGCGGCTTGGATTTCGGCACGTCGAACTCGGCGATCGGCGTCGCTCACGACAACGAGGCTCGACTGGCGCCGCTCGAGAACGGCAAGACGCTGATGCCGAGCGCGGTGTTCTTCGATTACGAAACCAAGGGCCGCGTGCTGTTCGGCACCGACGCCATCTCGGCCTATATCGGCCAGACCGAAGGCCGGCTGATGCGTGCGCTGAAATCGATCCTGGGCTCGCCCCTGATCGAGGAGAAGACGAGCCTGGCGGGTCGCATGGTGCCGCTCACGGACGTCGTCGAGCGCTTCGTGCGGCATTTGAAGCAGCGTGCGGAAGCAGTGGCAGGCCAGGAGGTCACCGCCGTGGTGCACGGGCGGCCGGTGCGGTTCGTCGACGGCGACGACCAGGCCGATGCAAGGGCGCAGGACGTGCTGGAGTCGATCGCGAGAAGGGTGGGATTTCGGGACGTCACCTTCGTCTACGAGCCGATCGCGGCAGCCCATCACTACGAACGGACGGTGGCGGCCGAGGAGCTGGTGCTGATCGCCGATATCGGTGGCGGCACGAGCGATTTCTCCGTCATTCGAATCGGGCCGGCGAGGCGCGATCGCGCCGATCGCGGCCGCGATGTGCTGGCAACCGCCGGCGTGCGGCTGGGCGGCACCGACTTCGACACCAACCTCAGCCTCGCTGGCGTGATGCCGCTTCTCGGCCTGGGCACCGAGCTCATCGAGAAGAACCTGCCGATGCCGAACGCGCTCTACCACGAGCTTGCAACCTGGGCGACGATCAACTTCGCCTACACGTACAATAACGAGCGCGAACTGGCCGAGCTGGTCTTGGAGGCACAGGAACCCGAAAAGGTCGGACGCCTCTTGAAGCTGGTTCGGGAGCGGCTGGGCCATCGCCTGGCGTTCGCGGTGGAGGACGCCAAGATTGCGCTGAGCGGCGCGGACTGTGCGACCGTGTCTCTCGCCTTCCTCGATGACGGCCTGACGGCCATCACGGGCCGCGTCGGTTTCGAGCACGCGATAGAAGCGAAGACCGATCGGTTGCACCGGGCGGCGATCGACTGCATCGCTGCGGCCGGCCTCAACCCCACTGACGTCGACACGATCTTCCTTACCGGCGGATCGAGTCGCGTGCCGGCCGTGCGCGCAGCGATCTCCCGCGCGGCGCCGTCCGCGCGTCTCGCCGCAGGCTCGGATCTTCTGTCTGTCGCTCTGGGCTTGACGCAGATGGCAACCAGGCTTTGAGGGCCAGTCGCATCAGGTCCCCGACAGGGCCTTCCTCCGCCACCACCACAGAACGGGCGGCAGGACGAGCTCGACCGCTCCGAGGAAGATGAACAGGGAATTGGGGAATCCGACCTGCGCCGCCGAGATGACGCGTGCGACGCCGCCGAGGAAGAAGGTGATCAGCAACGCTCCGAACACGCCACCCCGGCCTCGCAGATCTCCACTGCACCAGATCAGCGCCGCGCCGAAGCCCAGGAACAGGCTGGCATAGAACCTGTCCTCGCTGTCCATCGTGGCGTTGACGGCGCTTCCCCCGGGAATGGCCGCCGGGCCGATCGCAATGTGCGCCAGCGCGATCGCGCAGCAGACAATTCCAAACAGCGCAACGAAGTACCGCAAAGCCCTCAGCATGCCCGACCCCCATCTGATATAGGTGCAGCACCATACAGAACTGGAGGGACAACCATGCGCGGCGTCGTGTTCCCGGGCGACCGGACCGTCGAGATTATGAACTTTCCCGATCCCACGCCGGGACCCGGCGAGGTCGTGCTGGAGATGAAGGCCTCCGGCATGTGCGGATCGGATCTCCATCAGTACCGGCGGCCGAAGAACCAGCCACGGACCGGCACGGGCATACCGCCCAGTCCTGATCCCACCATCGCAGGGCACGAGCCGTGCGGTGTGGTCGTCGCGGTTGGCGGCGGCGTGTCGGATACGGAAGCCAGGATCGGCGACCGCGTGATGGTGCATCACTACCAGGGCTGCACGCAGTGCAGCCACTGCCGCTCCGGCTGGCAGCAGCTCTGCCAGGAAGTCCCGGTGAAGGTCTACGGCAACAATGCCCATGGTGGGCATGCCAAGTACCTGAAGGTGCCGGCCAACACCCTGGTGCCGCTGCCCGAAGAGCTGAGCTTCACCGCCGGTGCAGCGATCTCGTGTGGTTCCGGCACCGCCTACGGCGCGCTGCGCCGCATGAACATCTCGGGGCGCGACACCATCGCCATCTTCGGCCAGGGGCCGGTCGGTCTCGCCGGTACCCAGTTCGCCAAGGCCATGGAGGCGCGGGTGATCGCCCTCGATATCAGCCCGCAGCGCCTCGAGCGCGCCCAGCAGTTCGGGGCGGATGAGCTGGTCAATCCAGGCTCCAACGATCCCGTCGCCGCCATCAAGGATCTGACGCGCGGCAAGTACGCCGACCTCACCCTCGATACGTCGGGCAACCGCGAGGCACGCCTCAACGCCATCCGCAGCACCAAGGTCTGGGGCACGATGTGCTTCGTCGGCGAAGGCAGCGACGTGACGATCGACGTCAGCCCGCATCTGCTGCGACGCCAGATGACGCTGCTGGCGTCCTGGACCTTCTCGACCGTCATCCAGGCCGAGTGCGCCGAGTTCTGCGTGCACCGCAAGATCGACGTCGACAGGCTGTTCACCCACCGGTGGGCGCTGGACCAGGCCGAGGAAGCCTACAAACTGTTCGACAAGCAGTCGGACGGCAAAGGCGTTTTCCTGATATGATGGTAACAGGCTAGACTTTCTCTATCGGTTCCCATGTCAAGCATGCCGCCATCAACTTTCGTCAGTCTCGAACCGGGCGATCCTGTGCCCTGGTTCCGCCAGCGGTCGACCACCAACCCGACCTACAGCTTCGATACGGTCGCCGGCCGCTACGTCGTGATGTGCTTCTTCGGGGCGGCTGCCGATCCACAGGCCAAGGCCGCGCTACGCGCAGTGCAGGCCAACCGCATGCTCTTTGACGACGTCCGTGCCTGCTTCTTCGGGATCAGCCTCGATCCCGCGGATGCAGCGGAGGCGCGCGTGCAGGAGAGCATTCCCGGCATTCGCTTCTTCCTGGATTTCGACCGCGCCGTCAGCCGCAAGTACGGAGCGGTTGCGCGCGAGGCACCGGACGATGGCCCGGTTCCGCCGATGCGCCGATTCTGGCTGCTGCTTGACCCGGCACTGCGTGTCCTGTCCGTCGTGCCGTTCGCGCCGGATGGCAGCGACTGTGCCGCCTTGTTCGACCGGCTGCGGAAGCTGCCCGCGCCGGGTTACGGCGCGGCCGACCAGTCGACGGTTCCGGTCCTCTTGCTGCCCAATGTGTTCGAGCCTGAGTTGTGCCGCTCCCTCATCAGCGTCTACGAGCGGGAGGGCGGCGAGGAGTCAGGTTTCATGCGTGACGTGGGCGGCCAGACCACGTTGATTCAAGACTACGGCCACAAGAGGCGCAAGGATTGCGTCGTCACCGACACCGCGCTCGTCAAGCTGATCCAGAACCGCGTCCAGCGCCGGATCACGCCGGAGATCCGCAAGGTCCATCAGTTCACGGCGACGCGCATGGAACGCTACATCGTGGCCTGCTATGCCGCCGAAGACGGCGGCCATTTCCGCCCTCACCGCGACAACACGACCAAGGGAACGGCCCATCGCCGCTTTGCCGTCTCGATCATTCTCAACGATGGGTTCGAGGGCGGCGGGCTCAGCTTCCCCGAATATAGCGCACAGGAATTCCGTCCTCCCGCCGGCGGGGCCGTCGTGTTCTCCTGTTCCCTGCTGCACGCTGTGTCACCGGTGACCAAGGGGCGCCGTTTCGCCTTCCTGCCGTTTCTCTATGACGACGCTGCGGCCCAGATCCGCGAAGCCAACCACCGTTTCCTGGGCGACGGTTACGGCGAATACAAGGCTTGAGAGGTGGCGCCAAGCGCATCGTGCAATCCAGCAAAAATTTTGACTCCGATGCAACCAAAGCAAGGTCACTTTGCATTCATGGAGATGCTTACTGAGAGGAGTCTCCGATGACCTACCTGGAGCTTGCGCCGGCCATTACGGCCATTCGTTCACGGCCTGAAGAGTTCGAGTTCTCCAACGACACGCTTCATCACCTGCGCAGTCGGCATCGGTTCCGCTTCCTCAGCGAGGACGACCTGCGGATCGAGGCAGCCTGCGACTGCTCGATTCTTCGGGCATCACCCGAGCAAGCCAAGGCTTTTCACTCTGCGTATCGGGAATGGCACGCATCCTATTGGCGGCCTTTGGAAATAAACCGGGAATTCGCCTCGCATTTCGACCCGCCGCCGATCTGGCGCCGATTCGCCATCTGGCTGCTCAGGCGCCTGCTGGCCTGGCCGCAACCTGTCAAGGCGCCGTCGCTGCACACGGCCATGCCGATTCAGCCGGTCGGTTGATCGGCGCCATCGGCTGGCGCCCAAGGCGGCTCGCGTAGCGGCCCGCTACGCTGCAAGTTCTGCACATGGCGTCCCTGTTCGCGATAAGGTCGCGAACAGGAGGTAATCCATGACGGATGAAGAGGCGGGCCGTGTGCGGGACTTCGTGGGCTACGGGCGCAATCCGCCCGACCCGCACTGGCCGGGCGGGGCGCACGTCGCGATCAATTTCGTCATCAACTACGAGGAGGGCGGTGAATACGCCGTGCCGGACGGCGATGCCGCCTCCGAAACCGGCTTGACCGAAGGCTCGACCGCCGCCGTGACAGGTCGGGATCTCGGCGCGGAAAGCATGTTTCAGTACGGCAGCCGTGCCGGCTTCTGGCGGCTGCACCGGATGTTCACCAAGCGGAAGCTCCCCTGCACGGTGTTCGCAGCCGCGCGCGTTGCAACGCAACCCCGAGGCTTGCGCGGCCATGCGGGAGGCCGGGTGGGATGTGGCCGGCCACGGCCACCGCTGGGAGATCCACGGCAATCTGGAGCCCAATGTCGAGCGCGAGCAGATTCGCCTGGCAACCGAAGCCATCACGGCAGCTGTCGGGAGCCGTCCGCTGGGCTGGTACAGCCGCTACGCGCCGTCGATGCACACGCGCGTGATGTTGCTCGAGGCGGGCTACGAGTACGACAGCGACGCCTACGACGACGAGCTTCCCTATTGGGTCAAGGTTGCCGGCCGGGACCAGCTCGTGGTGCCTTATTCGATCGTCCACAACGACGTTCGTTTCGCCCGGCAGGGTATGACGTCAGGCGACGAGTATGCCGCCTACATAAAGAATGCCGTGCAATGCGTCCTCGAGGAGGATCCGCCCTGCATGCTGAGCTTCGGTCTGCACAACCGCATCATCGCCCATCCGGGCCGCGCGATCGGCCTGGCCAGGGTCCTGGACTGGCTGGCGGACCATCCCCGCGTGTGGATCACGCGCCGCATCGACATCGCCCGCCATTGGAAGAAAGTGCATCCGGCAACCCGCTAGCCGCAGGAGGAAACCAGTCATGGCCATCCGCCGCCCGCTCGACGGCATGCTCGTGCTCGATCTCGGGCAGATCTACAACGGACCCTATTGCGGGCTGCTGCTCGGCTTCATGGGCGCCCGCGTCCTCAAGATCGAGCCACCGGAGGGCGATGTCGTGCGTCGCCGCAAGCGCGAGATCGAGCCCTATCCGCTGGTCCTGCTGAACTCGAACAAGGAATCCGTGGTGCTCGATCTCAAGCAGGAGCGCGGCAAGCAGCTCTTTCTTGACCTCGTGGCCAAGGCCGATGTCCTGGTCGAAAATTTTGCCGTCGGCGTCATGGATCGACTCGGCCTCGGCTGGGAGGTGCTGCGCAAGGTCAACCCGCGCCTGGTGTACGGCGGCAGCTCCGGCTTCGGTCTCGAGGGCCCTTATCGCGATCTCGCCGCCATGGACGTCACCATCCAAGCGATGAGCGGCATCATGAATTCCACCGGGCAGGCCGACGGCCCGCCGACCAAGGCCGGCGCCGCCGTCTGCGACTTCCTTGCCGGCATCCATCTCTGTGCCGGTATCCTGGGCGCGCTTGTGCAGCGCGAGCGGACGGGCGAGGGCCAGCGGGTCGAGGTCGCCATGCATGAAGCCGCTGTGATCGCATTGGCGTCGGCCCTCGGGGCGGTGATGGACGGCGACGCCAATGTTCCCGAACGCACCGGCAACCGGCATCCGGCGCTCGCGATGGCGCCCTACAACACCTATCCGTGCACCGACGGCCATGTCGCGATCTTCACCTCGGCGGAGCGACATTGGCAGTCGATGTGCCACCTGCTGGGCCGCGCCGACCTCGCAGCGAATCCCGATTACTCAACGACGCCGGGACGGGCTCGGCACATGGCGGAGATCGACGACATCGTCTCTGCCTGGACATTCACGCGTTCGAAGGAGGAGGTGATGCGTCTCCTGAACGAGGCCCACGTGCCCTGCGCGCCGGTGAAGACGGTGCGGGAGGTCGCGCGCGACCCCCATCTCGAGGCGCGTGGCTTCTGGGTGGAAGTCAAGCATCCGCGACGCGGGCCGACGCGCGTGCCGATCTCGCCCATTCGCCTGCATGCGGGCGGAAAGGCCGAGATCCGCAGTCCCGCGCCGACGTTGGGCCAGCACACCGAGGCGGTGCTTGCCGAGCTGCTGGGCCTCGAGGCGGAAGAGCTGGCGGCCCTTCGTGCGGCGCGTGTCACCGAGCCTGTACAGGCGGCCAAGGCCTAGCGACGGACCTGGGCGAGGTCGCTGACATCGACCAAGGCGCCCTGTTTCCGCAGCAAGCGCCTTGCTTCGTCGGGCGATGTTTTGCCCTGATCTGCAAGGATTGCGGCCGCGATGCCCGCGGCCTGGCCGGTCGCGAATGCCGTCCCCATGACGCGCAAGCTCGCGCCGGCCTTGCGATCCGCATCGGCGACTCGACCGGCGGCGAACAGGTTCGCGGTATCCTTGCTCGCAAGGCAGCGCAGCGGAATTTCATAGGCGCTCTTGCCCGGCGGATAGACGAAGCTGCTCTCCATCGTCTTGCGGTCGTGCCATTCGACTCCCCAGGCGCCCAGGGCGATGCTGTCAGGCATAGGATGGCCCCTGACGACGTCCTCCCAGGTGAGCTGATAGATGGCGTCGATGTGACGCGTCTCGCGCGTGCCGAACTCGGGGCCGGTCGAGGCGAGATAGGCGTTCTCGCAGCCAGGAAGGCTGCGGATGACCTCGAGATAGGCCCAGGCCTGGGCGCGGCCCCGTTGTTCCGCCCGGCTGTGGCTCAACGCGTCGCGTGGGTCGTAATCTTCCGAGGCGAGGTAGCAGACGATGTCGCCCGACAGCGGCAGGCGCGTTGTCACGCTGCGCTCCTTGCTGAAGGGACCCTTGCCGGCGGCGCGGGCGGCCTGCACGGCGGCCGTGAGCTGGTCGGGCAAGACGACAACGTCCTTGGGAATGCCGCCAAAGCGTGTGCTGAGCGTGGCGAGATTGACGGCGCCGTCGTTGCCGTAGCGCGTCGAGGCGCCGGCGAATGCCGCAAGATCGCCCTCGCCGCTGGCATCGACGAACGCACGCGCGCGGATCGTGTGCCGCCCGCCATGGTCCTGGTAGGAGACATCGACGATCCGTCCATCCGACCGCGTGGCGCCGCAGACGAAGGCATGCAGCAGCACGGTCACGCCTGCCTCGGCGCACAGCGAATCGAGCACGACCTTGACGGCTTCGGGATCGAAGACGACGAAAACGCCGCGATGGCGTTGTGGGCTGGTGACGGCGCCAAGACGACGCAGCCCCTGAAGCACCTCGTCGGCAACCCCGGCGACGGCCTGTTGCGGCGTGTCGCCCAGGGTGTAGAGACCGCAATAGGTCAGCACATTGCGCAGCGTCGCCGCGCCGCCCAGGCATCCGGCCTTCTCGAGCAGCACCGTGCGCGCCCCACAACGGGCCGCTGCGATGGCCGCAGCGACACCTCCGCTGCCGCCGCCCACGACGGCAACGTCGAACTGCTCCGAGCTCATTGACGGTGGTTTCCTTCAACCTTGCCGGTCGTAGCGTTCGTCGCTTCGCAGCTGCGCCTGGGTGATGTGGCTGTTCGGCGGCACGCTGTGCGTCAACCAGACACTGCCGCCGATGGTCGAGCCCCGCCCGATTGTGATGCGGCCAAGGATGGTCGCTCCTGCGTAGATGACGACGTCATCCTCGACGATGGGGTGACGCAGCCTTCCCTTGATCAGGGCGCCCTTCTCATCCGCCGGGAAGCTGCGCGCGCCCAGCGTCACCGCCTGATAGAGGCGCACCCGCTCGCCGATCACGGCGGTTTCTCCAATCACGACCCCGGTGCCGTGGTCGATGAAGAAGCTGCCTGCGATTTGCGCGCCTGGATGAATGTCGATCCCTGTCTGCGAATGAGCGATCTCGCAAATCTGCCGCGCCAGGAATCTGGCGCCGAGCCGATGGAGGGCATGCGCCAGGCGATAGTGAATCACCGCCGTCATGCCGGGGTACACCAGCAGGATCTCGGGGTATCCGGTCGCCGCTGGATCGCCGGCGTAGGCGGCCCGCAAATCGCTGACGAGCAGCCCGCGAATTGCGGGCAAGCCCGCCGCGAGCTCGCGCGTGATCGCGAGCGCCTGGCGATGCAATTCCCCATCGGAGAGAGGCTTCTCGGCCGTGAACGGCAAGGTTCGGCGGACATGCTCGTTGAGCGAGATCAAGGCAGCCTTGAGGACCGTGCCGACATAGTCGTCGATCATCCGAGGCGTGAGCTCGGAATGACCGTTCAGATCCGGTCGACCGTAATGAGCCGGAAACAGCGCCCTCGTGAGCTGCCCCAGGGTGTCGACGATGTCCTCGCGGGAAGGCGGCGGCCGTACGGGTCCCCGGTAGCGAACGTTGTGCAGCACGTCGCGCGACCGCCGCAGCCCCGTCACGATCGAGCTGATCTCCGAGTCCTGCAGGTCGCTGCTCAAGGGGCCGATATTCATTTGTTCCTTCAATCGACGCGATCCTCGCCTGGAAGGAACAACAGGAGGAGGGGCTCGGCAAGGGTGAAGCAATCAGGAAGAATAATCTCACTCGCGACATCCCTGAAATATGGAAGAATTTTTCCCAACGCCCCTCGTGCTGCGAACAGCGGAGCGCCCTGGTAGCGGCGGGGGACCGATGACTTCTACACCGGTTGCACAAAGTACAGAGATTGCTCGCGACGACGAGACACAACTGATACGTGAGTATCCATTGTCTTTAGCAAGCGACGAGCTTAGGATGGGAAGGAAGATCGAACTGCCTAGGACGTCGCCATGGCCCGTACTCCGTTGTTGAGCACGCTCCTGAACCTGTCGCGGGAGCGGGCGATGGCCGAACAATCGGAGCGGATCGGGCGCCGGCTGGAATCACCGCGGATCGGCCGCCGTGCAGTTTTGCGCGGTGCTGCGGGAATCGCAGTCACATCGGCCTTGCCGCTCTCCGGCTTGGCCGCGACCGCGCGAATCGCCGTGGTCGGTGCCGGCCTGGCCGGCCTGACGGCCGCGCGGGAGCTGCGCAAGGCGGGCCTCAACCCCGATGTCTACGAGGGCAGCACCCGGATCGGCGGCCGTTGCTACTCGGCGCGCGGCGTTTTCGCCGACGGCCAGGTTGCCGAGCATGGCGGGGAGTTCATCGACACCGACCATCAGGAGATACAGGATCTCGCCAAGGAGCTCGGCCTGACCCTCGACGACGTGCTGAAGGCGACGCCGCCCAATACGCGTTCCCTTTACGTGTTCAATGGAAAACCCTACGACCTCGCCGATGCGACCCGCGATTGGCAGCCGCTCTATCCGGTCCTGAAGGCGCAGAACGCTGCCATCGGCGAGTTCAGCTACCTGGGCGCCAATGCCGAGGCCCGCCGTTTCGATGCGATGACGATCTCGCAGTGGGTCACCGCCTATGTCCCCGGCGGCCGCGCTGGACAGCTCGGACAGCTCATCGAAACCGCCTTCTCGGAGGAGAATGGCGCAGACCCTGACCAGCAGAGCGCCCTCAACGTCGTTCCCGTGCTGGCGGTCGACAAGCGGCATCGCTTCAATCTCTACAACACCGAGAGCGATCAGCGCTTTCACGTGCGGGACGGCAATGACCAGATCCCGGCGCTGCTGGCGAAGTCCTTGAGCGACAATATCCGTACGGGAACGCCGCTGGTTGCGGTTGCGACCTTGCCCGACGGCAGGGTTCGCCTCAGCTTCAAGCGCGACAGCGGTATCGGCGACGTCGTCTACGACCGTGTGATCCTGACGATTCCCTTTTCGGTGATGCGGGTGGCGGTCGACTACAAGCAGGCCGGGTTCCGCCCGTTGAAGAGCCAGGCGATCGCGACACTGCCAATGGGCGCTTCGACCAAGTTCCAGCTCCAGTTCATGCGTCGCGCCTGGACGGACGTCGGCTGCAACGGCGAGATGCGCGTGCCGTCGCAGACCTTCCAGACGACATGGGAGGTGAGTCGTGCCCAACCCGGCACGCGAGGAGTTCTCAACTTCTTCTCCGGCGGCACGCGGGCCATCAATGCCGGCAAGACCGATTCGGTCGCCTTGGCTTCGGCGGTGATGAGCAACGCGGCACCGATCACGCCGGGGCTGAGCGATATCTGGACCGGCCTGATGATCAAGGATGCCTGGAAGAACAATCCCTGGTCGCTGGGCAGCTACAGCTACTACCAGCCCGGCTACCAGACCACGGTTCTCGGTATCGAGCGCGAGCGCGAGGGGAACTGCTTCTTCGCTGGCGAGCATACCGCCGACCAGTGCGCCTTCCTGAACTCGGGCGTTCAATCCGGCATGCGGGCGGCCGGCGAGGTGGTCGCCTCGCTACGCTGAAGGGCCGCTCGTGCACAGGAAGGCGTGGAACTGCGCGGCAGGATTGTGGGGCGGGAGCCCGGTCGGAAAGATCGAGTAAAGCGGCTTTGCGATCGTCGTCTGCTTGACCTGCAGCGCCCGCAGGGTGCCTGCTTTCACCTCGTCCCGTACTGCGCTCTCCAATGTCAGCGAGACTCCGAGCCCGGCGCGGACCGCCTGCTTCACCGCCTCGGTGCTGCCGAGCTGCAGGCCGATCTTCAGGATGCTTGCCTCCACCCCGAAGGCTTGTTGCAGCAGGCGAGCCGTGCCGGTGCCCGGCTCGCCGCCGATCATCGGCTCGTGCAGCAGCTTGGCCTTGTCGATCGATCTCCGGGCCGCCCAGGGATGGTCCGGCGGCACGATCACGACCAGCCTCTCGCGCCGCCAGATCTCAGCCGCGAAGCCCGGCCGATCGTCCCACCATTCCATCAGCGCGATATCCACTTCCGCATCCTGCAGGCGTCTCGCCGTCTCGGGGTTGGTGCCGATGCGGATCTCGATCGAGCCGGGCGAGGGTCGCCGCCTCTGGAACGCCCGCACCAGAGGCTGCAGCAGATAGACGCCGATATTGCTGCTGGCGCCGATGGCGAGTTTGTCGCGCTTGAGTGCATCCTGCGCACGCTCGGCGAGGCGGAGCAGGGTCCGTGCGAAGGGCAGGAAGCGAAGGCCGGCGGGGGTCGTGGTGGCGCGCACGCGATTGCGTTCGACCAGCCGGTGATCGAGCTCGGTTTCGAGCTTCTGCACATGCTGCGATACGGTGGGCTGCGCCAGGCCAAGGCGTTGGGCTGCGTCCCGGAAGCTGCCGGTCTCGATCACCGTGACGAAGCTGCGGACCTGATCGAGATCGATCATGGCCGCACCGGTTGCCGCAGCGAGGGGGGCCGGTTCACTGCGCCGGCGGGAGCCTCGCCGTGCAGCGCCTGCAGGATGCTCGCCGCCGCTTGAAGAGCGATCTCGCGGCGTGTCCGATCGACGGCAGAACCCAGGTGCGGCGTGAGCACGGTCTTGTCACTCTTCAGCAGACGAGGAGAGACCTCCTTCGGCCGGTCGGCCAACGCCCAATCCTCCATCGAGAACACATCGGCCGCATAGCCGGCGAGCCGGCCGGCCTCCAGCGCATCGGCGATGGCGACCTCGTCGACGAGGGAGCCTCGCGCCGTGTTGATCAGCGCGGCGCCTGCCTTCATGCGCGCAAGGAAGTCGCGGTTCACCAGGTGCCTGGTCGTCGGCTGAAGGGGCAGGCAAAGGACGACGAAATCGCTCCGCTCCAGCAGCTCGCCTTGCGACACCCGGCGCAATCTCAGCTGGTCCTCCTGATCCGGCGAAAGCGCCATGTTCTCGGCATAGAGCAGCGTAGCGCGAAACCCGGCGAGGCGCCGCGCAATCGCTTTCCCCACGGCGCCCGCGCCGATGAGGCCGACGGTGCTGTCGTCGATCCCCTGGCCGTAGAGCATGGGCCGCCAGCCGCGGAACTGGCCGCTGCGCAGCAGCCGGTCGCCGGGCAGGATGTTGCGGCCGAGTGCAATCATCAGGCCGATGGTCAGCTCGGCGGTGGGTGCCGTCAGCAGATCCGGCACGATGGAGAGCCAGATGCCGTGCCGGGTGCAAGCCTCGGCGTCGAAATTGTCGTAGCCTTTGAGCGCGCAGGCGATGATCCGCAGCTCGCCGCATTCCGCCAGGAATGCCTCGTCGATGCAGTCCGGCATGAACGTCATCAGGCCATGCGCCGCGCGGCATCGTGCGAGAAGCTGCTCTCTCGACAACGCCTCGCCCGTCTCGTTCGGGACGACGGCACAGGACGGCGCCAGCAGCTCGACGACCTCCGGATGGACCCAGCTCGAGACCACCACTGTCGGTCGATCGATTGCATTTCGAATTGCATATGCCTTTGACATCACAAAGCGTAATTTATATCTACGGCTGGATCGGCGTCAAATGGAGGAGTCGATGGAGGTACGGTTCCTGGGCTCGGGTGATGCATTCGGCAGCGGTGGGCGTTTCAACACCTGCATTTACGTTCGCGACGCCAAGGACGGGTTCCTGGTCGATTGCGGGGCCTCCTCGATGATCGCCATCCGCAAGTTCGGGGTTGATCCCAATGCGATTCGCGCCGTCTTCATCACCCATCTCCATGGCGACCATTTCGGTGGGCTGCCTTTTTTCATCCTCGATGCACAGCTCGTCAGCCGGCGCACGGCACCGCTCACCATTGCCGGTCCGCCAGGGCTGCGCGATCGGCTGGCGGTGGCGATGGAGACCTTCTTCCCCGGCTCTACCAAGGTCGAGCGCCGGTTCACGATCGAGGTGCGTGAGCTTGAGCCCGGTGTCGCGCACGACGTCGCGGGTATTGAGGTCACGGGTCATGTGGTTCGGCATCCCTGCGGCGCGCCGCCCTTCGCGCTGCGCCTGAAGGCCGATGGCAAGATCCTGTGCTATTCGGGCGATACCGAGTGGACCGACACCCTGGCCGACGCCGCGCGCGGGGCCGACCTCTTCATTGCCGAGGCCTACTTCCGCGACAAGCAGGTCAAGTTCCATCTCGATTACGCGACGCTGGCACGGCATCTGCCCGAGCTCGGGGCCAAGCGCACCGTGTTGACGCACATGAGCGCCGACATGTTGGCGCATGTCCATGAGATCGGTTGCGAAGTGGCAGAGGACGGGCTGACTATCGTGCTCTGAGACGGGTTGGGAGCACGATGCAGGATCTCGGTGTGCTGCTTTCGGTGGCGGCCTTGTGGGCTCTCGCGGCGATCTCGCCGGGGCCGAACTTCATCATGACCGTGCGCGTGGCCGTCACGCGGTCACGCCGCGCCGGGTTGTCGGCCATTGCCGGGATCGCCCTCGGCACGGCAGTCTGGGGCGTGGCGGGCGGCTTTGGCGTGCAGGCTCTCTTCGTTGCCGCGCCCTGGATGTACCTGACGCTCAAGCTCTTCGGCGCCGCCTGGCTGATCTTCATCGGCGTTCGTCTCATCTGGCAGAGCCGTCGGAGCGCCCCCGGCGAGCTCAATGGCGCGACCCAGGCGACACCGAAGGATTCCGCTTTCTGGTTGGGGCTCGTGACCACCCTGGCCAATCCGCGATCGGCTGTCTCGGTCGCCAGCGACGATGCCCGCTCAGCCCTCCTTGAGTCTTACCTTTCTCGTGATTGGCGTGATGGTCGCCGTCTCGGTCGGCTGGTATTGGATCGTCATCCGGCTATTCACTCTGCGCGCGTTCTCTGCAGCCTACCAGCGGGCGCGCCGCTGGATCGACCGCGTCGTCGGCGCCTGCTTTGTCGTCTTCGGGGCAAGGCTCGCTTCCGAGCCTTGAAAGACTGGTCAATCTGCGCTCGGTACCGGCAGGTGGAGCGAGCGCAGAATCCTGTTGTGTTGATGGAGGACCCAGCGGCGCTCGCCGACGGCCTTGCGATAGGCCAGCCAGGCCGGATCGGCATAGAGCGCGGCGCGGCGGCGCTCCCGGTCGGCGAAATCGTCATAGCGCCAGAGATGGACGAACTGGTTCAAGTCGCCGGTCTCCGTCGTGAAGTAGGCCATCGGCTCGCCGAGATGGCGGCGCATGATCGGCAGCGCCGTCGTCATGTGGTTGCCGAGGTATTCGGCCAGGAGGCCCGGCGCGATCGTATAGGTGCGTTCGTCGACGATCATGGTGGTCTATTCGACGCGGATGTTGCGGGCTTTGATGATCTCGCTCCATTTGGCGAGGTCGCGTCGGGCAAGGCTCGCCAGCTCGTCGGAGGTCGATGTCACGGGCTCCAGGCCGAGCGCCGCATAGCGCTCGCGCACACGCGGCAAGGCGATGATTCTCCCGACCTCCTGGTTGAGCTTGGCGATGATGTCCGGCGGCAACTTCGCTGGCCCGAACATGCCATACCAGGCAGAGGCCTCGAATCCGGGCAGGACTTCGGCGACCGTCGGGACCGACGGCCACAGCGGCAGGCGCTGAGACGCCGTGACGGCCAGTGCGCGCAGCTTTCCTTCATTCACGAGGCCGCTGACGGCAGCGATGCTGTTGAACATGACGGTCACACGACCGGCCAGAAGATCGGAGATGACCTGTCCGCTTCCTTTGTAGGGCACGTGGCTCATCTCGACATGTGCTTGCGCGGAGAACAGCTCACCCGTGATGTGCTGCATGGTGCCGATGCCGGCCGACGCATAGCTCAAGACATTCGGATTGGCCTTCGCCGACGCGATCAGATCGGAAATCGATGCGAGCTTGGTCGAGGCGCCGACGACCAGGACCAGCGGCGTCGTCGCCACCAGGCCGATGGCGCTGAAATCGTGCTCCGGGTCGTAGGGAATTGCGGGATAGAGGACCGGATTGATCGATTGCGTCGCCGTCGTCGTGAGAAGCAAGGTGTAACCGTCGGGTTTCGCCTTGGCGACGGCGTCGGCGCCAATATTGCCGGCGGCGCCACCGCGATTGTCGACGACGACCGTGCCGAAGCCGCTGGCAGACATCTCGCTGGCCAGCAGCCGCGCCAGGATGTCCGGCGCGCCGCCGCTGGAGAATGGCACAACCAGGCGGATCGGCTGGGAGGGATAGCCATCCGCGCGAGCACCTCGATCGGCGGCAATCGTCGTCGCCAGCGAGCCGAGAATCAACGACCGCCTTCTCATAGGGCCACCTCTATGCAAAGACCGCTCGCACGCCGCCCAGGCCGGCAATCCGCGCGTCAAAGATATCGCCCGGCCCTGCGGCGACCATTGGCCCCAAGGCGCCTGTCATGACCACGTCGCCGGCCTGCAAGGGACGGCCGACACGGTGCATGGTGCCCGCGAGCCAGCGCGCGGCATGCAGCGGCGATCCCAGGCAGGCTGCGCCAACACCCATCGAGACGACCAGAGCGGTTTCCGATCGAATGGAACCGCTCGCGGTTCCATTCGATCGGAAACGCGCGCACTGGAGCTCGTGGTTCAACGGGCATATTCCGTCCGGCTGATTCCAGCCGGACAGAATATGCTCTACGCCGGCGCGTTCGAGCACCATTCCCGCAAGCCGGAGATCGATGCGATCGAGCGTCGTCGGCGTCTCGCCGAGGACGAACAGGCCGGACGAGGCATTGTCGGCGATGGTGTCGCTCAGCCGGATGTCCCAGTCCTTGATGCGACTGTCGACGATTTCGATGGCCGGCAGGCAATAGCCCACGGCCCGAATGACATCGGCGACCGATGGCTCAGGGGCATCGAGATCACGATCGAGCACGAGGGCGATTTCGGCTTCCACCCGCGGCTGGATCACGCGGTCTTGCGCGATGGGCTCGCCGTCGCCCACGAGCATGTCGGCGAACAACATGCCGTAGTCCGGCTGATCGACACCGAGCTGGTGTTGCACCGCCTTCGCGGTGAGGCCGATCTTGCGTCCGAGCAGGCGGCGTCCGCTGTCGAGCGCGATCTTGGTGTTGATCTCCTGGATCGCGTAGGCGACGGCTGCCTCGTTGTCGCCGATCGCCTCGCGCAACGGCGCGATCGGTTGTCTCTCGCGCGCGGCCTGGCGCAGGGCTGCAGCGTGATGCTGGATCGGGTCACTCGCGGTCTTCATGCTGGCCTGCGCAGCACGGCAAAGGCGTAATCGCGGCCAAGACCCTGACGGTAGGCGCAAGCAATCCACAGCACTGCCATCGGCTCGAGCTGCCTTGCCATCTCGAGCGGGCCGGCATCGACTGGCTCGAAGCCGATCGCCCCAGCCAGCTCGAGGGCGGTGCTCTTGGCCGCGGCGTCGTCCCCGGCGACGAACATGACCGCGGAGCGGCCTTCGATGACCGGGTCGTCCATGATGTTGAAGCCTGTCGTGTTGAAGGCCTTCACGACCCGGGCGCCCCTGGCCCAGCGCGCAACCTGCTCGCCGCCGGAGTCGGTGAAGCCCACGGTGAGCGAGAGGTCCGCTGCCAGCGGATTGGTGGCATCGATGATGATCTTGTCCGAAACGTCGCCGCATGCGACGATCGCCGCCTCGCTGGCATCCCACGGCGTTGCCAGAAGGATCATATCGGCCGACGCTGCGGCCTCGGCAATGCGGGCGAGCCTCGGTTTGTTGGCGCTCTGCGCGAGCAAGCTCGCGTATTTCGCGCTCGAAGGATCACGGACACCGAAGACGACGGCGTGGCCGAGTGAAGCCCACCGCTTGCCCAGCGTGCTGCCGACATTGCCGGCCCCGATCACGGCGATGTTCATGCGCTTTCCTCCATCGTGTCAGGGCTGGGTTGATCGATCTGCACGCCGACCATGCCGGGGTTCCAGTTGCGGTAGTACTTCTCGAAGATGTCCGGCGGCACGATGATGCCGGTATGCGGATCGCCGCCGTGGTCGAAGATCGCCATCATGTGCCCGGGATGATCGTCCAGGTTCTCGAAGGTGCGGAAGACGCCCGCCGGCACCGAGACCACGTCGAACGGCTCGAGGTCGATCGAATCGCCGAGCGTCTCGCCCCACAGCAGCCGGAACCGCGCATCGAGCGGCATGAAGACTTCGTTGTAGGGATGAGAGTGGACTGTCGGACGGATGCCCTTCGACAGCTCGGAGATCGACAGATGGAAATTGTGCGGCGCGTCGATCGGAGCCGGACCGCCAAGGTGGCCGGGGGAGAGGATGTAAGCGACGCTGCGCTTGCCCTGCTGCTCCTTGAGATCCGGAAATGCGCCCGGATCGCTGGCTCGAGTGCGGAAGCGCGCCACGCGGCTCTCCATTTCGGCCTTCGTGCAGGGCTTGCTGTGGCCCGGTGTGCGCAGATGTTCCGGTCTGACGGCGGCGGCCATGTTCAGGCTCCTTTCAAGGTGACCAGGGCATCGAGGGCGAAGGCGCCATCCTGGCGCGCCAGGACAGGATTGAGATCGATCTCGGCGACCTGGTCCTGAAGCTGCCAGGCGATCTCCGACAGGCGCGCGACGAGTTGGGCCAGAGCGGGCCGGTCGACCGGCGGCCGGCCGCGATGGCCGCGTGTCAAGGCGCCGGCGCGCGTCCTGTCGATAAGTGTCAGTGCCTGCTCCACGGTTACCGGGCAGCGGGCCAGGCTCACATCGTCATGCAGCTCAGCCAGAACGCCGCCGGCCCCGACCGTGAGCACAGGACCAAAGATCGGGTCGCAAGCAGTGCCCACCAGGATCTCGACACCGTCGGTCAAATGCTTGGCGACGATCATGCCATCGATCCGCGCGCTTGGTGCTGAGGCCTGCACTCGCTGCAAGATCGTGACATACGCTTCTTCGACGGCACAAGCATCTGCCAACCCCAGGGCAACTCCGCCAACCTCGGTCTTGTGCGGGATATCCGGCGACAGGACTTTGAGCACGACGGGATAGCCGAGGGCTTCGGCCGCCGCAGCCGCCTCGTCGGCGCTACGCGCATGGCGTTCGGGAGCGAAGGAAATGCCCCGGCGGCCCAGGACCTCCTTCGCATCGGCTTCGGTCGCAAGCTCGCCCGTGATTCGGCAGTCCATGGGAAGCGGGGGCGGCGGTGGTGCCGGCTGGCGCGCTTCGGCGAGCGTCGCACAGGCGGCGAGGGCGGCCACCGCGCGTGTCGGATCGGCAAAGACGGCGAAGCCTTGTTCCTCGAGCTCGCCCGCGACGCCGTCGTCGGCCAGCAAAACGGCGGCGAACGGAAGCTCGGGATGGCGCTGCCTGAGTGCATGGAGAGGCCCGCGCAACTGCGCCCAATGCGCCGGGTTGCGGCCGATATGCGCCAGGAAGCACAGGGCGGTGTCGTAGCCCCGGTTATCGAGCATGAGGCTCGCGATATCGGCATAGACTGCGAGATTGCCGATGATGCCCGCCGAGGTGTCGACCGGATTGGTGCCGCCGGCCAGCGGCACACGCTCCTTGATGCGCGCGGCGACCGTATCGGCAATAGGCGGCAGCTCGAGGCCGCGCGCTTCTGCGGCGTCCGCGGTCAGCACGCCGATGCCGCCCGATGTCGTCACCACGGCCAGGCGTTTGCCGCGAGGCAGTGGCGCCATGCTCGCCATGTAGGCGACGTCGACCAGCTCCTCCAGGCTGTGCGCACGCCACGCCCCGAACTCGCGCAGCACCGCATCGAAGACCCTGTCTTCACCGGACAGCGCTCCGGTGTGCGTGGCGGCCGCCCTGGCCCCGGCCCGGGAGACGCCGACTTTCATCGCCACGACCGGCTTGCCGACGGCACGCGCGGCGGCCAGCGCCTCGATCAGACGTTTGCCGTCCTTGCAGCCTTCCACGGCCATCACGATCACGCGCGTCGTCGGATCCTGGCTGAGGAAGGCCACGCAATCGGCGACATCGACATCGCACTCATTGCCTGTGGCGACGAAATGGGAGAAGCCCAGGCCTCGCGCCTGCGCGAGCCCGAAGAAATACGATCCGAACGCGCCCGATTGTGTCGCGACGCCGATGCTGCCGGTCTTCGGCCAGGCACCGTCGAGGGCGGTCGCAAATGTGCCGAAGAACCTGTCCGTGGTGTTGAACAGGCCGAGGCTGTTCGGTCCGAGGACGCGCACGGCCGCAGCCGCCGCCTTGGCGCTGAGCGCTTGCTGCTCGCGCCGACCCTGGTCTCCGCCCTCGCCGAAGCCGGCCGAGAACACCTGGATCGCCCGCACGCCCAGGGCAGTGCATTCGTCCAGGGCTGCCAGCACGGCCTTCGCCGGCAAGGCGATGATCGCCTGGTCGATGGTCTGGTTGACCGCATCAAGCGAGGCATAGGCCGTGAGTCCCTGGATGTCGTCTGCCGACGGATTGACGGGGAAGATGGCGCCGCTGTAGCCCGCGCGCTTGAGGAACGCGATCGGTCGCCCGCCGATCTTGTTGGGATCGGAGGACGCGCCGATCACGGCGACCGACCGTGGCCGGAACAGCTGGTCGAGGCCCTGGCCCATCATCGCCCGACGAACACCGGCTTGCGCTTCTCGATGAAGGCGGTCACCGCCTCGGCATGATCGCGCGAGAGGTGCGACTGGGTCTCGAGCGAGATGCCATACTCGAAGGTCGCCAGCGCCAGGTTCTTCAAGGTGTGGTTGATGGCCTTCTTGGTGCCGCGCAGCGCGAGCGCGGGCCCGGCCGCCAGGCGCTCGGCAAGCCCATAGACCCGCCGATCGAGCTCCTGCGCTGGAACGGCGGCGGTGATCAGGCCCAGCCTTGCCGCCTCCTTGGCATCGATCGTGTCGCCGAGGAGCAGCAGCTCCTTCGCCTTCTGGAAGCCGACCAGCATCGGCCACATCAGGGCGCCGCCGTCGCCGGCGACGAGTCCGACCTTGACATGCGGATCGCCGAGCACGGCGGTCTCCGCGGCGATCGCCATGTCGGCGTAGACCGCAAGCGTTGCACCCAGTCCCGTCGCCGCGCCGTTGACGCGGGCTATCAAGGGCTTGTCGAGATCAAGGATCGAGTAGAAGAGCGACCGCGCCTCGTCGACGGTGTCGTTCCACAGGGTGTGGTCGTCGATCTTCTCCTTCATCGCGCGGATGTCGCCGCCTGAGGAGAACGCGTCGCCTGCACCCGTCAGCACGACGACATCGGCCGCGGTGTCGCGCGCCACGTCGAGGAAGACGCGCGAAAGCTCGTTGTGCATGCGTACATTCGCTGCATTCTTCACATCCGGCCGATTCATGATCACGGTGAGAACGCGGCCGCGACGCTCGAACCTCAGATGCTTGTAGCTTTCGTACATCATCGTCCTCCCGCGACGGCCAGGGTGGCCCCCGTGACATACGAGGCTTCGTCCGACAGCAGCCAGAGAATGGCGCTGGCGACTTCCGAGGGCTTGCCGGCTCTCTGCATGGGCATGCGCGTGGCGTAGCGTTGCAGACGCGAGGCATCGCCGGCTTCGGCATGGATGCCGGTTTCGATCAGGCCGCACGAGACGGCATTGACGCGAATGCCTTCGGTGGCGACCTCGGCGGCGAGGCCGTAGTTGAAGGTCTCCACGGCTGCTTTGGCTGCAGCATAGTGCACGAGCTCGTTGGGCGAGCCGGTCCTCGAGGCGAGCGAAGAGACATTCACGATGGCGCCGCCGTTTCCGCCGTGCCTGGTCGAAGCCCGGCGAATGAGCTCGCGCGCCGCCAGGAAGGCACCGTAGACATTGACCTCGAAGGTCCTCCTGAGGACGTCATAGGCGATATCTTCGACGCGACCGATTCGTCCGGGGACACCGGCATTGTTCACCAGCGCGCCGATCGGACCGAAGTGCGCCTCGGCCTTGTCGAACAGCCGTGCGACGTCCGCCTCGATGGCGACATCTGCCTTGAAAGCGACAGCCTTGCCGCCCTTGGCTCCGATCGCATCGACCACCGCCTTTGCCGCCGCGTCGTTGGCGGCGTAGTTGATGGCCACGGCGTAGCCGCGCTCGGCAGCGAGGCTGGCTGTCGCCGCTCCAATACCGCGGCCTCCCCCGGTGATGATGACGGTCCTGCCCAATGTGGCGTTTCCCTCTGCGTGCTTTGCCTGGCCGTGATGTTAGGATGCTGGCGGTGCCGGGCCAGCGGGCGGCCCCAATAGGCAATATCGGCGGAACCGATAGTGGCGACGCGCAGGAACATCGATCTCCAGCTTCTCGAATGCTTCGAAGCACTGATGCGCGAGCGCAGCGTCAGCCGCGCAGCCGAGCAGATGGGGCTGTCGCAACCGGCGATGAGCGAGGTGCTGGCCCGTCTGCGCAAGCGGTTCGCCGATCCGCTGCTGGTGCGCGGCCGTCGCGGCATGCAGCCGACGCCGCGGGCACGCGAGCTTGCGCCGACGATCCATGAGCTGGTCGCGCAGTTGCGCGCCCTCGCGACAATGGGCGATGTCTTCGAGCCGGCCGCCTGCTCGACACGCTTCAAGGTCGCCACGTCGGACTACACGCAGTTCCTGCTGCTGCCGTCCTTGGCAAAGTTGCTGGCCGCCCAGGCGCCGATGGCGTCGATCGATGTCCTGCCGGTCAGCATTCTTCGGGTCGAGGAGGCGCTCGATTTCGGCGAGATCGACCTCGCGGTTGCCTATTTTCCGGAACCGCCGCAGGGCCTCCGGCGGCGTCCTCTGTTTCGCGAGCGCTATGTCGGGGTCGCGGCGATCGGACACAGCGCGCTGCAGCCCGGTTTGAAGGTCGAGACTTTTGCCGGCTTTGGCCACGTGACGGTTGCCCCCAGCGGATTGGACTTCTTTCGCCGAGCGGTGGACTCGAAGCTTGCGGAGCAGGGTCTGTCGCGCCGCGTCGCCGTAACCAGCCCGCACTTTGCCTTGGCGGCCTATCTTGCCGCGCAGTCGGACATGGTCCTGACCTTGCCGTTGCGGGCGGCGCGGCGGCTGTCCGAGTTCCTGCCGGTCGGCATCTTCGAGCTGCCGTTCGATCTTCCGGACATCGGGATCGCCATGTACTGGCACGAACGCACCCACAGCTCTGCCGCCTATCGCTGGTTCCGCGAGCAGGTGCGCAAGGCGCTGCGCGACGGGGACAGCATCAATAAAGCCTGACCCCGCCGAGTGACGATGGCTCATTATGGCGAGCGGGGCGTCGTGATCTTGCCGCCTCCTGGAGCGCAGAAATCCACTCCCACAATTACCCATTGAATTGCCTTCGTACGAACAGTCCAAATGGAGGGCATGATCGACCGCTGCACTCCATCCGCTTCAAGCCTGACCACAGCCATGGAATGGTCGGGGAAAGGGGCCTTACCCCCGGCACCGGTGCTTGGTTATTCCGGATGCCCCTTCACAAAGGGGTATCGGCGCGATTGGCGAATCACCAGCGCCAACTGCGCTAACTGCGGCAACTGTCCTAACTGCAGCAACTCAGGCCGACTGGTGCGTGTCGCGCACGCTCGACAGGCTGGAGCTGAGCGAGCGGTCGTCCTCGCCCGGCGCCAGCGCGGCGAGCTGCCGGCCGAGGAACGTGCGTATCGCTGGACGCGATCATTCCGCGAGGCCCAGTCGCTCTCCACGATAGGCGCCGCTCATGACGCGTTCCCACCAGCCGCGGTTGTCGAGATACCAGCGCACGGTCTGGCGCAGGCCCTGCTCGAAGTCGCGCTTGGGCCGCCAGTCCAGCTCGTGCCGGATCTTGGCGGCATCGATGGCATAGCGCGCGTCATGTCCGGGCCGGTCGGTCACGAACTCGATCAGCTTGGCGTGTGGCCGATTGACCGTGTTGGGCAGCATGTCGTCCAGCAGCCCGCAGATCGTGCGCACCACGTCGATGTTCCGCCGCTCGCTGTTGCCGCCGACATTGTAAGTCTCGCCCGGCCGGCCACGCTGCAGCACCAGCGTCAATGCCTCGGCATGGTCCTCGACATGCAGCCAGTCGCGCACGTTCTCGCCCTTGCCGTAGACCGGCAGGCTCTGGCCGCGCAGCGCGCGAATGATGGTCAGCGGGATCAGCTTTTCGGGAAAATGGTAGGGCCCGTAGTTGTTGGAGCAGTTGGTGGCGAGCGTCGGCATCCCATAGGTGTGATGCCATGCCCGCACGAGATGGTCGGACGCCGCCTTGCTGGCGGCATAGGGCGAGTTGGGCTGGTAGGGCGAGGTTTCGCTGAACGTGCCGGTCGAGCCCAGCGAGCCGAACACCTCGTCGGTCGAGATGTGCTGGAAGCGGAAGCGCTGGCGTGCCGCTTCGTCGAGCGTGCGCCAGTAGGCGAGCGCGGTGTCGAGCAGCACGAAGGTGCCGCCGACATTGGTCTCGATGAAGGGTGCCGCGCCGTCGATCGAGCGGTCGACATGGCTCTCCGCGGCCAGGTGCAGGACGGCATCGGGCCTGAAGTTGCGAAAGATGTCGGTCATCGCCGGGCGGTCGCGGATATCGACCTTGAAATGCGTGTGGCGATTGCTGCCGAGCGCCTCGGCCAGCGATTCGAGGTTGCCGGCGTAGGTGAGCTTGTCGACGTTGGCGACCGTCCAGTCGGTGTCGCGGATGATGTGCCGCACCACCGCCGAGCCGATGAAGCCTGCGCCGCCGGTCACCAGGATTTTCATGGTCTAGTTTTAGTTGCTGGGCGCGGGCCACTCCAGTGGTGCGTCGTGCTGGAGCGCGGACCTCCAGGTCCTCCCATCAGAATGATGCGGACCTGGA
>Ga0081455_10000404_pt1 | contig 56788 bp, 50 predicted proteins | sample TabmetS3T2R1_FD_70207 | JGI IMG/M metagenome (GOLD analysis project Ga0081455, IMG submission 70207) | Tabebuia heterophylla rhizosphere microbial communities from the University of Puerto Rico - S3T2R1 | ecosystem: Host-associated > Plants > Roots > Rhizosphere ...
CGCAGACCTGAATGAGGCCGAGCTCGCCCCACGTGAACATCCATGGCCGGATGCTCGCAAGGTCGCGCCCGATGATGTTGGTGTAGACCTCAAGCTTGGAGAACGCCGCATAGGCCGGCGCCGAGAAGTACAAGAGGAAGATGAACAGCAGCGACCAGGCGACCGAATCCCGCGCTTCCTTCACCGACGGGGTGGTGAAATAGCGCATCAGGATGTGCGGCAGCGACGCGGTGCCGACCATCATGCAGAAGATGATGCCGAAGAAGTTCAACGGCGTGTAGTTCATGAACGGTTGAATATGCGGCTTGAGCGTTGTGGGCGCACAATTCGCCGCCGTGCACAGCACGGCCAACCCGTCCTTGATCAATTGTTGCTCGCGAGCCGTGATCTCCGCGATCGCCCGGCCATAGGTCAGTTCGGGGATAGGAATGCCGTAGTGCTTGGTGGACAGGATCACGATCGGCACAAGGTAGGCGACGATCAGCACAATGTACTGGGCGATCTGCGTCCAGGTCACCGCCCGCATGCCGCCGAGCATCGCGCAGAGCAGGATGCCGACGAGTCCGGCAAACACCGCAAGCTCGAACTTCATTCCAAGGAAGCGCGAGGCGATGAGGCCGGTGCCGTAAATCTGCGCCGTTACGTAGGTGAAGGAGCAGCACACCAGCACGATCACTCCGAGAAGGCGTGCAAAATTGCCGCCATACCGGAAGGACAAAAAGTCAGGCACGGTATAAGCGCCGAACTTGCGCAAATACGGACCGACCAGGATCGACACCAGCACAAAGCCGCCGGTCCAGCCGAGCACCCAGGCAAGTCCATCATAACCTAGCAGGAAGAGCGTTCCGGCCATTCCGACAAACGAAGCCGCCGACATCCAGTCCGCGCCCGTTGCCATGCCATTGTAGAAAGCCGGCACACGCCGGCCAGCAACGTAGTATTCGGAAATCTGCGCCGTTCGTGTCGCCACGCCGATGATGGCGTAGACCGCCAAGGTGAAAAACACGAAGAGGTAGCCGAGGATTTTGTTGGGCACGCCGACCTGCTCGAGGATGGCGAGCAGAACGATAAAGGCTATGAAACCGCCCGTATAAGTGCCATACATCCGGCCAAGTTGCTTATAGAAGGCGTCGGTTGCACTGGTTGTCTGAGTAGCCATTGTCCGCTCCCTGCCTCAATCTTCTTCGTGGTAGCCGTGCTCACGGTCGATTCGATTCTGCTGCCTGGCAAACACGAACAGCATGACGACAAAGACGATGAGCGAACCCTGGGCGGCCATGTAAAAGCCGAGCGGGAAGCCGAGGATTGGAATGACGATCTTGTTAAGCGGCACCACAAACATGTGGATGATGTAACCAAAGAAGAACCAAATCCCGAGATGCGTGAGCATCAAGCGGGTTGTTTTTCTCCAATGGGCTTCTTGGTTGGCTTTAGTGTCGGATGGAGGCATAGGTCGATACCCTCTGCGCTGACCGGCCGTCGCCGGGCCGGTGTGTGAAGGCGAGGGATCGCCCACTGTAAGTTTTTATGAGCGCCCCCCGGAACGCACCCCGAGCTCTTGCGGCCCGTTCGGCCCTGAACGTTAACAACGTGTAATATTTTCTATATACGACTTTAGTCGTACCGAATTCATCTAAGCTGATAGGGCAGTTGATGTTTTTTGCATCACGGTTGGGCCAAACTGTCGCATCGGGTGGCTGGATTGGCGATCCTTGTGGAATATCTTGCCTATGGGACTCTTCGACATCTTTCGCCGCGCACCCCCAATTCGCGACGTGCCTGCGCTTGCCGAATTCATTGACGGCAACGCAGCCTTTATTGCGCAAAAGGGGATCTACGAATATTCGCGTGCGCGCGCCGGCCACTACTCCAAGGTTTTATTCCGTGAGCCGGAGTTTCAAGCGGCGGCCGAAAATTCACGCTGGCGCGCCTACCCACTTGGCCTCGCCATGGTGAGCGAATTGGTCGAGGGCGTGTTGCGTCCATATTCCGACGATCGGCGCGCAGCACTCGACAGGCTCAACGAGATTTCCCTTTCGGTCTTTGACCGATATGCGCCGCCTGCTGTGCTCGGCGCAGAAATCTGGTCTCAGTTGCGCGACGAACTCGCGCACAATCTCGATCTGATAGGCATCCATGCGGTGAAGGCGGCAAAAGATATCCCGGTTCCGTTCGCTGAACGCTATTTCCAGCTGATGCCTATCCATGAAAAGTTGCGGGCAAGCGAATTCCCGACGATCACAAACTATCTAAGAGTGACGATGTGCAATATCCATGAAGAGTTTTCCACGCGGATTGATGCTCCAACGCTGGCTCAGGCCGTGCGCGCGGCCTGACCGACATTGGGTGGCCTGAGGGCAGCATGGTCGTTTCCAATGCAACGCCCCTGATCGCGCTTGATGCTGTTGTCTTAGACACCGAAACAACCGGCCTCGATCCGGCGAAGGCGAGAATCGTCGAAGTGGCGGCCGCCCGTATTCAAGGTGGGCGCATTCCGCAAGACTGCGTGCTCAATCACATCGTGCATCCGGGTATTTCTATTCCTAAGGAGAGCACGAAAATCCATCACATTGATGATGCAAAAGTCGTCGGTGCGCCGACATTCGCCGAAATCTGGCCCGAGCTGAAAAATCTCATCGGGGGCTCGATCGTGATCGGGCACACCGTCGGCTTTGATCTCGCTGTTCTTCGCCGTGAATGCGAGCGTGCTGGACAGACGTTTGAGACTCCGCACGTCCTCGATACAAGGCTGCTCGCTGAGATCGCGGAGCCCGCTCTCGCCAGTTACACGATCGAAAGTCTTGCCGCGTGGCTTGGCATCCAGATGAGCAACCGCCACTCGGCTGCGGGGGACGCCCTCACCACCGCACGCATATTTTCCGCATTGACGCCGAAGTTGCGCGACGGAGGCATTCGTACTCTGGCTGAGGCGAGCCGCGCCTCCGGTTCACTAACCAGGGTTCTGGATGAGCAACATCGTGCTGGCTGGGCGGAGGCGGCAAAAGCGCCGGCTCGGCGTGATGCCGAGCGGACGCTTGGGCGCATCGACAGTTATCCTTACCGGCATCGGGTGCGCAATGTCATGCGCGCGCCGGCAAAATTCGTTGACGCCGATATGCCACTCGGCGAGGCGATGAAAAAAATGATGGATGACCAGGTTTCGTCGCTGTTTGTGTGGGCGACGCAAAATCGTGGAAATGAGGCTGAGGCCGACACCACCGGGATCATTACCGAGAGGGACGCCCTGCGCGCGATCTCGAAGCAGGATGCCGGAGCGATCAAGCGCCCGGTCAGTGATTTCATGAGCAAGCCGCTCGCGGTGGTACCCGCTGATGCGTTCGTTTATCGCGCGATTGGTCGGATGAGTCGCCTTGCTATCCGGCATTTGGGAGTCGTCGATGAAGCCGGACATGTGATCGGAGCTTTGTCCGCCCGCGATCTGCTTCGGTTGCGGGCAAGCGAGGCTGTATCGCTCGGCGATGAGATCGATGAGGCTCACGATGCCGGCCCGCTCGCGGCAGCGTGGGCCAAATTGCCTCACGTTGCCGCATCGCTGATTGCCGAAAGTGTCAATGCTCGCGATATCGCCGCTGTGATCTCCCGCGAGCTTGGCGCCGCTACCCGTCAGGCGGCCGTCATTGCCGAAAAGCGAATGAAAGAGGGAGGGCATGGAGGCCCTCCGTGCGCCTATGCCGTAGCCGTGCTTGGGTCGGCGGGGCGAGGTGAAAGTCTTTTGGCCATGGACCAGGACAATGCGCTGATTTTCGAAGATGACGGGCCCGAGGGGCACAATGATGCGTGGTTCGCGAAACTTGCAGTCCATGTTGCCGACATCCTTCACGACATTGGCGTGCCTTATTGCAAGGGCGGCGTCATGGCCAAAAATTCGGCATGGCGCGGATCGTTGTCCACATGGCGCGAGCGTGTCAGGGAATGGATCGGCATTGCGCGACCCGACCAACTGCTGTCGGTTGATATTTTTTTCGACATGCGCCCTGTGCACGGCGACGGACGATTGTGTCTGCGGGTATGGCAAGATGCATTCGACGTCGCGCGCGACAATTACAGCTTCGCGAAGCTGTTGATTGAGTCCGCCGGCAGTGTCGAAGCTGGCCTCGGTTTGTTTGGACGGTTCAGGACCAAAGATGGCCGCATCAATCTGAAAAACGCCGGACTGTTCGGCATTGTCAGCGCCGTGCGGGCTCTGGCCATCTGCCATCACGTCGTGGAGCGCTCGACGTCGGCGCGGCTGACCGGTCTTAAAGCGCTTGCAATTGGCGGCGCGCACGACCTCGATGCATTGGCCACGGCGCAGGATACTTTCTTGGGCCTGCTGCTGGATCAGCAGATCGAAGACATCGAGCGCGGGATACCGCCGTCAAACAATGTCGCAGTAAAACGACTTTCGCCAAATGAACGCGACGCGTTGCGCGCCGCGCTCAAATCGATCGGACACCTTGATGATCTCAAGCGTGATCTGCTGTTCAGAGGCTGAGTCTTTTTTAGTCCGCTGCGGCGGAACAATCGGATTATCCTATATTCGACTTTTGGCTTAGATCTCTAATATACGAGAATATCAGGACTTTTCGCCTGCAGGTGGCCGGCGGCCCGCTGCGAAGCCTCTACGGTGTACTGGAGACGCTTCGTGAAGAACGTTAATTTGACTACGCATTGCGGTAGGTCCACATCAACCGCCGCCGCGCGCTGACGTAGCCAAGGATCGTTCTGATTGACTGAACTCGTACAGTATCGATTGGTGATCGCTGACGATCATCCACTTTTTCGGGGCGCATTGCGCGAGGCCGTGGCAGGCCTACTCGAACAGGTGGAAATCGCCGAAGCAGGCACGTTTGACGAGCTCGTCGTATTGCTCGAGCGAAACGGTGACGTGGATCTCCTGCTTCTCGATCTGACGATGCCGGGCGCGCGCGGCTTTTCCGGGTTGATGTATATGCGCGCGCAATTCCCCGGTGTTCCGGTAATCGTAGTTTCGGCGAACGACGATCCGGCAGCCATCCGGCGCTGCATGGAATTTGGCGCTTCCGGATTCATACCGAAGACGCTCGGTGTCGAATCCATGCGTGGAGCGATTTCAAGGATTCTCGGTGGCGGCGTCTGGACGCCGCCGGACGTTGATCTTGCCGGCGGATCCGACGCGGAAGCGGCGGAGTTGATGACGCGGATGGCAACGCTGACGCCTCAACAGGTGCGCGTGCTGATGATGCTGTCGGAGGGTCTTCTCAACAAGCAGATCGCCTATCAGCTCGGCGTGTCGGAAGCGACCGTGAAAGCGCACGTCTCCGCGATTCTTCAGAAGCTCGGCGTCGAGAGCCGGACCCAGGCGGTCATCGCTGCGGCAAAAATCGAAGCGGGCCAGTGGCCGCAGAACGTGGCAATCGAAGGCTGATCGTTTTTATTCCGCCGCCGCGACGCGCAGCACGCGCCATTGCGCCAGCAGCGCGCGCAATGCCGCCGGCTTGAGTGGCTTGTGCAGCACCTGAACGCCCTCCCTGCGAGCCGCCTCACGGACATCAGGCGAGCGATCTGCGGTGATCAGAATGGCGGGTAGGTCGCCGAGCCGGCGCCGCAGCGCGATGATCGCTTCGATGCCATTGCCCTGGTCCAGGTGATAGTCGACCAGCAGGCCGTTCGGAATATTTGTTGCGCCGGACACGGCATCGAGCGCGAGCGCCAGGCCTGGCGCCTTGATCACGTCACAGCCCCAGCCGCGAAGCAGCGTTTCCATTCCGTCGAGCACCGCGGGCTCGTTATCGATGCAGAGCGCGGTAATGCCGGCGAGCTGGCCGGAATCGACCCGGGTGCTCTCTCGGGTCGGCAATTCCATCGGGGGATCGGTCGAGCCCGGAACCGTGATGGCAAAATGCGAGCCACGGCCGCTTTCGGATTCGAGCTCGATTTTCGAGCCGAGCACGCGCGCAACGCGTTCCACAATCGACAGCCCCAATCCGAGCCCACGGGCAATCCTGGCGCCCTGATCGAGGCGGTGAAACTCGACGAAGATGTCGCGCCACTTGGATTGCGGGATGCCGACACCGGTGTCGTAGACGTCGATGCGGACGTCATTGCCGCAGCGCCGGCAACCGACCAGCACACGCCCCGCGGGCGTGTATTTGATGGCGTTGGATACGAGATTTTGCAGCAGGCGGCGCAGCAGGCGGCGATCGGACCGGACCACAAGAGAGCAGGGGACGAAGGTGAGGTCGAGCCCCTTTGTTACGGCAAGCGGGGCAAATTCGAGCTCGATCTGGCGCATCATCTCGTCGACACGGAAGCTTGCGAATTCCGGACGCAACGCGCCGGTATCGAGACGCGACATGTCGAGAAGCGCGCCGAAAATTTCCTCAACGGCCTCGAGCGACGCGTCGATGTTATCGACCAGCCGGCGGTCTTCGCGGCCGCCGCGCTCGATAAGGCTTGTGACGTAGAGACGGGCGGCGTTGAGGGGCTGCAGGATGTCGTGGCTGGCTGCCGCCAGAAACTTGGTCTTGGAAATATTGGCGGCGTCGGCCTCGCCTTTTGCGCGCGCCAGCGCGGCGTTGAGACGGGTCAGCTCCTCGGTGCGCTCGCGCACGCGACGCTCGAGTGTTTCGTTCGACCGTTCAAGAGCTTCGGCGGCTTCGACGCTCGCCGTTATGTCCGTAAAGGTGGTGACGACGCCACCGTCCGGCATGCGGTTCGCGCGCACCTCTATGACCATGCCTTCGGCGAAGCGCTCGAGGAAAGGCTCGTTGCCCAAAACGTAGCGTTCGATCTGCGCGCTGACGAACTCTTCGGTGTGGTCGTCGGCGCGCGGCCCGCGCCGGCCGTTAAAGCGCAGGATGTCGGCAAGGCCGACGCCGGCGCGAACCAGGCTGGGCGGCAGGTCGAGGATTTCGCCGAACTGCCGGTTCCAGCAGATCAACTGCAGGTCCTTGTCGAAGACAGCGATGCCCTGCCGCACGTGATCAAGGGCGGTCTGCAGGATTTCCCGGTTGTACTGGATTGCCGCGTTGGCATCGTCGAGCAGCTTTAGCGCCGCTTTGGTGGAGACCGTGCGTTTGCGCAGCAGCAGCGAAAGCACCAGGCGTGAGGAGGCGCCACCGAGCGCGGAAGCCAGAATATGCTCGGCATGACGAACGAGACGGAAATCGGCGTCGTCCTTCGGCTCGAGGCTGATGCGGTTCGCTCCGGCAAAGCTTTCGAATGCTGAACGCGTTCGCTCCTCGCCGAGATAGCGCGCGATCGTTGTCGTGAGCTCTTCGACCGTCACCGAGGAACGCCAGAGCCGGAAGCTCGGGGCAATCGGTGTCAGATCGGAAGGGACGAACGTGTTGGCCTGCAGCCGCTCGATCGGCGACGGCTGGCGATGCAGCGAGAAGCCGATATAGCCAAGGATATTGAACAGCAGGCTCCAGATCACGCCGTGAACCAGCGGCGGCACCTCGAGGCCGAAGAGATGTTGCGGCCGCAACATGCTCAGGCCCCACGGCCCGTCGGTCAAAATGCGTGCGCCAACGATCCCAATGTCGGAGAGCGTCGGCAGTAGCAGCGTGTAGGCCCAGACCAGGAACCCGACAGTCATTCCGGCGATCGCGCCCGCGGCAGTTCCACGCCGCCACAGCAGGCCGCCGAAGAAGGCGGGCGCGAGCTGCGCGATTGCGGCGAAAGACAGCAGACCGATCGAGGCAAGCTGCGCCTCGCCTGCCGACCGGTAATACACATAGGCCAACAGCAAAATGGAGAAGATCGCGATCCGCCGCACGGTGAGCAGCAGCGAGCCGATGTTTTCCCGCCCGCTGAGCAGCCGCTCGCGGCGCTTGAGGACGAACGGGATGACCAGGTCGTTCGAGACCATGATCGACAACGCGACCGATTCAACGATAACCATGGCGGTTGCCGCCGACAACCCGCCGACAAAAGCAATGAGAGTGAAGAGGCTCGAGCCGCTCTGCAAAGGCAGCGCGAGCACGAACATATCGCTGTCGACCTTGCCTGGAGAAAATGTCAGCAAGCCCGCAAGCGCGATCGGCACGACAAAAAGATTGATCAGCACCAGATAGATCGGATAGAGCCAGACCGCGCGCTTGATCTCATCTTCGTTGTTGTTCTCGACCACGGCCACGTGGAACTGCCGCGGCAGCATGATGATCGCGACGAACGACAGCAGCGTCATCGCAATCAATGTGTCGAGACGCGGCTCCCGGCTGAAAATGGTGGCCGTCGACGGGCGTTGCATCGCTTCGCTGACGAGCGCGAGCGGACCATCGAACATCCAGAACGTCACAAAGATGCCGACTGCAAGGAACGCCACGAGCTTCACGATCGACTCTGCGGCGACCGCGAGCATCAAGCCATCCTGGTGTTCGGTCGCATCGATGTGGCGGGTGCCGAACAGAACGGCGAATGTGGCCATCGACAGCGCGACAAAGAGCGCAATATCGCCGAACAACGGACGGCTGACTGCATCGCCGGCAGCGACATGGGCCAGGATCGTTTCGAGCGAGGCTGAAACTGCTTTGAGCTGCAGCGCGATGTACGGAATGGTGCCGACGATGGCGATCAGTGCGACGGTGGCGGCAACGGCCTGGCCCTTTCCATAGCGGGCGGCGATGAAGTCGGCGATCGAGGTGATGTTGTGCGCTTTCGCGAGGCGCACAATCCGGATCAGCAAGGGACTGAACAGCCCTATCATGAGCGCCGGGCCGACATAGATGGTGAGGAAGTCAAAGCCGGTGCGTGACGCGAGACCGACCGAGCCGAAGAATGTCCACGACGTGCAATAGATCGCGAGTGACAGCGGATATATATAGGCCCCGGTGCGGCCGCTGCGGCCGAGGCCGCGCGTGCGGTCCCCGTAGCTCGCGATCAGGAACAGCAGCCCGATATACGCGAGCGCGACCGCGATGACGGCCCAACCTTGAAGCATGAACTCTCCAGAACGCACTCAACCCGCCCGGAAATGATTTTACCGCTCCCGCGCATCCGCGAACACCCCGCCCGCGGCGCGAATTCATATCGCGGACCATTGGCCATGGTGGGTAAAGGGCTGCAATCGCTGTTATTTCCAGGGCTTAACGATAATTGACGCCAGCGCCTCCACGCGGCATTGATCGCGCTGAATGAACCGAAGCGCAGGTGCGCTCCGGTTCCGTGAAAGCCCAGCCTTGCCTGCGACGTCCTCCAGTTCTCGTCTCGTGGTCTTGGGTCGCCTGTCCGAAACGTTGGCAACAGCGGCGGTCGGCGGCGCTGCGCTTGGGCTCATTGGCGTTCCGGCCGGCTGGCTGTCGGGCTCGATCCTCGCAGTTGCCGGCTCCGCGATCGCCGGCCGGCCGATGCTGATCCCGACGCTCCTGATGCGCGCGATCTTCGTTCTGATCGGCACGTCGCTCGGCGCGGTGGTGACGCCCGAGACGCTGCACGGAATGGCGACCTATCCGCTGAGCATCGCTGTCATGGTCCTGGCGATGGCGATCATTTCCGTCGGCGGCGCAGGGTATCTGCGCCTCGTGCACCGGTGGGGGACGGTCGATTCCTACCTTGCGGCCGCACCGGGCGGCATGTCGCAAGTCCTGGCACTCGGGGCCGAACTCGGCGGTGATCTCCGTGCGATCGCAATCGTACAGAGTATCCGTGTTGTCGTAATCGCGGTCGGTCTTCCGGCTGGCCTGTCACTGCTCGGGCTCGTCGGCCATGCAGCACCGAGAATAACGAGTCCGCTCAATGTCGACGTGCTCGACGAACTGGCGATTCTGCTTGCCGCGTCGACCGTCGTTGCAATCATCGCCTACCGAATCCGGTTCCCGGGTGGGCTGCTCTTCGGCGCCATGCTCACCTCCGCGATCTTGCATGGTAGCGGCCTTATTCATGCGGTGATGCCGTGGTGGGTCACGAATGCTGCAATGATCGCAATGGGCGCAATTACCGGTTCGCGCTTTGCCAACACGTCGCCGCGGATGCTGATGAACTTCTTTGCCGCGGCCTTCGGCTCGTTCGCAGTTGCGGTCGCGATTTCCGCTATTTTTGCGGCGCTACTCATCAGCATGCTGTCGCTGCGTGCTGCCGAAGTGATGATCGCCTTTGCGCCGGGAGCAGTCGACGCGATGATGCTGCTGGCGCTCGCGCTCGGCCTCGACCCGGTCTACGTCGGTGCGCATCACCTCACGCGGATCTTCTTCGTATCGCTGACCATGCCGCTGCTGGCGCGATACAGTGCCCGCGTGCAAAAGAAGATCGGTGAAGCTACGAAACGGCCGATAAAGCCGCCCCCGTTCCAGGATTGAGGAAATATCGCCGTTATTCTGCCGCGGCTGCCTGCTTGCCCCGACGCAGACCGAGACGATCCCACACGTCGACCAGCGCTTCAGCAAGCGCATCGACCAGCGCGTCGTCGTGGTACGGCGATGGTGTGATACGCAGACGTTCCAGGCCGCGCGGCACGGTCGGGTAATTGATCGGCTGGATATAAACGCCGTGCTCGGCAAGCAGCAGGTCGCTTGCCGCCTTGCACTTCTCAGGATCGCCGACGAGAACCGGCACGATATGCGTGGTGCTTGGCATCACCGGCAAGCCCGCTGCATTGAGAATGGCTTTTACGCGTCCGGCGCGTTCCTGATGCCGCTCGCGCTCCCAGCTTGACGTCTTGAGATGGCGGATCGCCGCGGAGGCTGCGGCGCAGATTGCCGGCGGCAGCGCCGTCGTGAAGATGAAGCCCGGCGCATAGGAGCGCACGGCATCGACGACTTCCGCGCTGGTTGCAATGTAGCCGCCCAGGCAACCGAACGCCTTGGCGAGCGTGCCCTCGATCACGTCGACGCGTCCCATTGCGTTGTCGCGGTCGCAGATGCCGCCGCCGCGCGGTCCGTACATGCCGACCGCGTGCACTTCATCGCAGTAGGTCATGGCGTTGTAGCGCTTGGCGAGGTCGCAGATCGCATGAACGGGCGCGATGTGGCCGTCCATCGAATACAGGCTCTCGAAGACGATGAGCTTCGGGCGCGACGGATCAGCCGCCTTGAGAAGCTCTTCGAGATGCTGGAGATCGTTATGGCGCCAGATCTTCTTCTCGCTGCCGGACTGACGGACGCCTTCGATCATGGAATTATGATTGAGCGCGTCCGATAGAATTAGGCAGTTCGGCAACAGCTTCGCGATCGTGGAGATGCCGGTTTCGTTCGAGACATATCCCGACGTGAACACGAGCGCGGCCGGCTTGTTGTGCAGATCGGCGAGCTCACGCTCGAGTTCGACCAGCGGATGGTTGGTCCCAGCGATGTTACGGGTGCCGCCTGCGCCGGTGCCCATGCGGGTTGCGGTCTCGACCATCGCGCCAATCACCTTCGGGTGCTGGGCCATGCCGAGGTAGTCGTTCGAGCACCAGATCACGACGTCGCGTGCGCCCTGCGGGGAGTGCCAAACAGCGTGCGGAAAACGGCCGGCGATGCGTTCGAGATCGGCAAAGACCCGGTAGCGTCGTTCGTCCCGCAACTTGTCCAAGGCAGACGCGAAATAACCCTTGTAATCCATGCCTTATTACTTCCTGGCCCCGCGTAGCCTTCTTTTAGAAGGGTTCCAGGCTGTTTGTCGAGGCAAGATTCGTCGCATTCCAAAGTTGGATATCGCCCATGCAGGCCGATGCTGGCCTACCGGAAGGCAGCAATGTCGAGATGCCCTCGCAAAGCCGCGAGCAACAGCGCACCGACATGCAGCTGTGAAGTGAACTCCCCGGAAAGAATGAGCGCAGCGAGCTCATTCGGCGTTACCAGCTTGACCTCGATGCCTTCTTCAGCGGTTGCGTTCTCTGCACGCGGGCCGGTTTCGACGAAGAAAGAATGAATTCGATTCGAGAGCCGCGCGGTGCATGGCGTGTAGCTGCCGAGCGCGTGCATGGCGCGTGCCGGATATCCGGTTTCCTCGAGCAACTCGCGGCGGCAGCACTCGGCAGGCGCCTCCCCCTTGTCGACCGTGCCGGCAGGAAATTCCCATGTAAATATTTCGACCGCTGGCCGGAACTGACGGACGATCGGAAATTTTCCGTCCGGGGTGCGCGCGACAATCGCAACATAATCCTGCTGGCTGATCGCATGATAGATCTCGGGGCTGTCGCCCGCGCTGAACTCGACGCCGCGTTCGACTATCTCGATCCAAGGTGAAACGCGCGTCGCGCGTCGGCTTACTATCTTCGGCGATGACATGGCTGTCGCCCCCTATCAGGCCGCAGGCTGGCGGCGGACAGTTGCCGCCGGCCGGCGCAGGTAGCTCGTGGCAAATGCGTAGCGATACCAGCGCAGGTAATCCGGCAGCCACTTGATCACCTGGAACCGGCTGGAGCCATGCGCGCGCTCGAACCAGCGGGCCGGCACCTCGCCGATGCGCCAGCCGAGACGATGACACTTTACCAACAGCTCAATGCTGTAACAGAAGCCGCGCTCCGACTCGATTGGAATCTCGGTCGTGGCGCGGTGCGAAAAAAGACGGAAGCCGTTGCTGGCGTCGTGCGTCGGCAGGCGTGCCAGATGATAGAGCGTAAAATTTGCCATGCGGACGAGAAAGGCTTTCAGCCACGGGCAGCCGACCATGCTTCCTCCAGCCATGAAACGGCTGGCACAAACGATGTCGCAGCCCTTGGCGGCTTCAGCGAGCATCGGATCGAGGATCGCCGCGTTGTAATCGTCGTCGGCCGGGTACACGACCACGAATGGCGCATCGCTTGCAGCAAATCCCGTGAGCACCGCGCCATGCGCGCCACGCCCACGGTTGCGCACAAATTCGATCGCCATCCCGCCAAGCGCGCCGCGATTCTGGGCGATCGCCGGCAAGGTGTCGTCGTCCTCGCGGTCGTAGGCGATCATGACACGATAGGGCGATTTCACCTCGCGCGCGATTGCGCGCAGCGTCGTCAAAATATTGGCGCCCTCGTTGTAGACGGGGATGACAATGTCCAGTTGCGGTCGCAAATTTTCGGTCACGGCTTTTCGCCGCTGGTCAGCACAAAGGGACGAAACGGGCTCATGAATCCAAGGTTGAAGACTGCGGTGTCGATGAAATTATAGACTGGCAGCAGCACGCGCGCGCGTCCGGACGCGACGTAACGATAGGCCAGGCCGGCCAGATAATCGCTTCTGACGCGAAAGCCCTCATTGCGGAAGATGTCGGCTACGCGCCAGGCGAGAACAGGGCGCTCATTTTCGGTAACGCCGACGGAGCTGTAAAAAGGCGATGAGCGGTCGCGGTAGAGCCACATGAAAGGGTTCATGCGGTTAGGGTCGAAAGCGACAAAACGGCCGCCGCTCCTGAGCACCCGACGGACCTCGGCGGCGACTTTGCGCGGATCGGGAAAATGATGCACCAGGCCGCTCAGGAGCACGCCATCAAGACTTCCGGTTTCGAACGGCAGGTTTTCGGCGTCGCCTTCGATCAGTTCAAGGCCGGGATATTTGCGGCGACCGAGCTCTATCAATTTGGGGCTGATATCGAGCCCAACACTCTGAAACCCTTGTTGCCGGAGCAGATCCGTAAATACACCCGAACCACAGCCGAGATCGGCAACCCGCGCGCCGCGCGGCAATCCGCTCAACCGCACGAAAGCCGCGATGATCCGTTCGTTCGCCTGCGGGGTGAAAACGTCATAGGCGTCGTGCTCGGCATGCGCATCGAAGAACGCGATTTCCTTGCCTTTGTCCTGCGCCTGATCGGTAGCCATCGGTGCGGACCTAGAGCACGCGCGGCTCGGGCAGGGGCGTGATCAGTTTGCCGCGAAAGCCTTTGGCCTTGAGCTTGGGAGCAAGCTCGTCGGCGATGTGCCAGGAAAAGATGACCGCGCAATCCGGCTGCTCGGCGAACAGGCGCGCCTCGTCGACAACCGGGATCTGCGTGCCCGGCATGTATTTACCGATCTTCAAGGAGCCCGCGATCTCGCAGACATAGTCGATCAATCCTTCGTCGAGCCCCACGTAATTGACCAGTGTGCTGGCGCGCGACGGCGCGCTGATGGCGGCGATGCGCGCGCCTTTTTCCTTCAGCTCGCGCAGCATCGACAACAGGCGGAGCTTTGACAGGATGACGTCGCGCCGGAATGCCTCCAGCCGCTTTGCCATCGCCTCGCCGCGCGGCTCTGCAGCCAGCATGCGGTTGACGCTGTCCTGAACAGGATGGCTGCCGCGCCGCGCCGCATAGACACGGACCGACCCGCCGTGGCTAGGGACCGGCCGCGCGTGGAAAACCTCGAGGTCGTGCATTTCCAGCAAATATTTGAGGCTGGCGAGCGAATAGTAGCGCAGGTGCTCGTGATAGATCGTGTCATATTGAAGGGTGTCGAGCAGCGGGACGAGATAGTGTGATTCAGAAATGAAGACGCCGTCCGGCTTGAGCAGCTCGACGATGCCATCAACGATGGCGTGCACATCTTCCATATGCGCGAAGCAGTTTGCGGCCGTCACGACGCTGGCGGCTCCGTGCTGGCGCTTCACCTGGCGTGCGGTGTCGAGTCCGAAGTAGCGCTTGATCGTCGGGATGCCGCGCTGGTTGGCGATGTCGCCGACGTCGGTCGGCTCGATGCCGAGCACGCGCTGGCCTCCGTTCTTGAAATTCGACAACAGCGTGCCGTCATTCGATCCGATGTCGATGACCAGGTCTTTGGCGGAGAGTCCGAGCATGGCCGCGCTCTCGCGCTGCAGTTCGGCGAAGTTGTCGCGCAGCAGCTTCGTGGTGCCGCTGGTATAGGGATATTCCGGCGGGAAGATGATCACCGGATCAACGGCAAGACCAAGCTGGACAAGCTCGCACTTGCGGCAGTGCAGGAGTGTAGTCGGAAACCACGGCAGCTGGCGCGGCACCTCGCCGATCGGCACCATCTGGTTGACGGGCGGCATATAGCCGAGCGACAGGACGGTTTCGAGCGGAGCATGTCCGCACACCTGGCAGCACTCGACGGGGACGCTTGCACCGGTTCCCGCGGCGCGCGCAATCTTCCTTGGACGCTGAGCGACGGTCATTCGATATCAGGCCTTCGGCGCGCGCTCGGCATTCTGCCGGTACCAGTCGAGCGTCGGCCTGAGGCCTTCGCTTAGCGGCACGCGCGGCTTATAGCCGAGCTTTGCCAGTTTCGAAATATCGGGACAGCGGCGCGCAGTCCCGCCCGGCGCCGGTTTTCCCGCGACCAGAGTGATCTCGCGCCCGTAAATGCCCGCAATTCGTTGCGCGAGGTCCGCGATCGTCACCTCTTCCATGGTGCCGATGTGATAGATGCCAAGGTGCTCGCCCTTTTCGCGCATGACCATGACGCCTGCGACAAGGTCGTCGATAAAGCAGAAACTGCGCGTCTCCGTCCCGGTGCCCTGGATATCGAGCCGAAGCGTTCCCGAAGGCTGCGCTTTGGCGGCAGCGTCCAGCCGTAACGCCAGTTGCGGGACGACGTGCTCCCAGCCCATGTCGGGTCCGTAGATATTGTGGGGGCGAAAGATAAGGACGCGGTCGAAGTGCTTGCGGCCGTAGTTGATCGCCATCAGCTCGCTAATGAGCTTCCCGCCTCCATACGAGTAACGCGGATTAAGTGGATCCGGTATCGCGAGCGGCACGGTCTCGTCCGTCGGCACCTTGGGAGGCGTCTGATAGACCTCGGAGCTCGACGCAAGCACCAGCGTCCCAATTCCATGCTTGCGGCAGGCGTCAATGATATTGACCATCCCGCGTACGCCGACGTCGAGAACAAGGTCGGGCTGGCTGTAGAAAAATTCCGTTCCGTTGACGAAGGCGAGGTGATGGATTTCGTCCATGCCTTGCGTCGCCTTCTCGACTTGGGCGGCATCGCGAATGTCGCCGGCAACAAATTCGATATCCTTGGCGATTTCTGCGAGCCGGCGAGGGCTGCCGCGTGAATTGTCGTCAAGCACGCGCACGTTATGACCGGCTTTGACCAGCGCCTTGACGAGGCCTGAGCCGACAAAACCGCTGCCGCCGGTGACGAGAATCCGGCTCACGCGCGCGCTCCTTCTTTCGCTGTCTCGTGAGCGACGTCGATCCATCTGCCTTGCTGGTGCGACCGCCGGGCCGCGTCGATCAACAGTTGCACGCGATAGCCTTCGGCAAAGCCGGGCGAGGCGGTCGTGCCAGTTTCGATGGCATCGAAAAACATCTTCGCCAGCCGCGAGACCGGTGCGATACGCCCATCCGGATATTTCGCGTCGACCGGATCCAGTACGGGAATGAGCTCTATTGCCGTCGCAGATCGCTTGGCGTGCATCAATTCGAACCCGCGCATGTAGTCAGCACTGGGGTTATGCAGCATCAGCGTGCCGTCTTCTCCGAAGAACTCGATCTTGTGGCCGGCGCCGTGAAACGACGCGCAACTCATCGACAGGCTGACCAGCGGACCGGCTGCGAGTTGCAGTGCCATCGCCACCGTCGTTTCCAGCTCCTTGTCGTCCGGCAATCCCGACACGCGTGCTGACAGCCCAGCAATCGGCCCGCAGAACCATTCGAGATAGTGGAAGCAATGAGAGATGAAATTGCCAAGCACGCCCCCGCCATCGTCGCCGACCGTCTTCCAGCTGCGCATGCGCGTCTGAATGGCGCGGCTTTCGACGTGCCAATGCACCGTGATATGCCGTAGCGTGCCGACCGCATTCGCATCGATCATGGATTTGGCGCGCTGCCAGGCCATGATCTGATGGAAGTTGAAGTCGATCATCGTCGGCTTGCGGCTCGCAGCCGCTTGCTTGAACATCGTGCGTGCTGTGCCGAGGTTGCTCGCCAGCGGTTTTTCCGCAAAAACCGGCTTGCCCAGTTCGAGCGCGCGAATTGCGATCTGCGCCTGCAGGCTCGGCAGCGTTGCGATTGCGACCGCCTGCACGCCGGGGTCCTCGACCAGGGCGCGCCAGTCGCCATAAGCCTTCGGAATATGGTCGGCGCGGGCCAACTCGGCGGTCCGCGCGGCATTGCTGCCGGCAAGTGCAGTCACTTCGCACCGCGGATCGGCACGGAATGCGGGCAGTTGCACGGTGCGCCCGTAATTGCTCCCGACTATCCCCAATCGGATCACGGCTCGAAGCTCCGCGGCGCAGGTATCTGCAATGCCTGGCATGGATTTGGGCTAATTCGACATGCTACGCAAGGGCGATTTGGCGCGGGGCCAGGCGACTTTCATGACTGCAGTGCGTGACGACGCTGCCGGTGGCGGATGGCACAGGCTGGGCGTGCTCGTCCTTGCCGTCATCGTCATCGGTCTGCCGGTCAACAATGCTGTCGACTACGCGGCGCTGTTGGCCGTTGTGCTCATCGCTGCTTGCGGCGACGTCCGCACGCGTCCGCGGGCCTGGGCGTCAGCTGTGGGACTGGTCGCGCTTGTGCTGATTGGTCAGGTGGTGCTGTCGCCGCCGCGGATCGAAGAAGGGCATAACGTTTTTTTGCCGAGCCCCGCACTCGAGAAGGGCTTGCCGGCCGACGTTTATCGCCAGCTGCTCGCCGAGTTCGATGCGCGATACCCGTTTGCGCTACGCTGCGATCCGAAAAAATTCGGTTGCTGGCAGCAGGGCGGTTTTCCGGATACGCCATTCGCATTTTCCGCCGACGGCATTTGGGGCAAGACCGACAGGTCGCGCACGACAACGGCGCTCGATTTTGCCAACCCGGTCTGGCTGCGGCTCGGCTTCGTCAATGACTGGCGATACAATTGGACCGGCGACGTCGATGTGAAGCGTGCGACGCGCGACCGCCGGTTCTGGATGGGCTGGCATCGTTGGCATCTCACGATGCCGTGGTTCGAGATGATCCGCATACCAGCCGACTATGTCGGCGGCAAACTGTGCTGGCGCGGCAAGGTGATGTGGGAGGGGGAAAGCGAGCGCTTCACGCGTTGGCCGGGCGAAGGCTGCCGTGCGATCGAAGCGTCCGATGCGGGACGCCGCGTGTTTGGCATCGCGATCGTCCCCGACACGCTCGCCATGCGCCTCGATCCACCCTGGACGGTTTGGATACGGCAGCTTTTGGCCGGAACTTTCGTTCTCGCGGGTCTCGCGGGTCTTGTCATGATACTGGTGCGCGTCCAGCGGCAGTGGACAGTCCTGCCATTTATCGCTGTGGGACTTTCGGCGCTTGTGATCGCGATTGATGACGCGAGCTTTCTTGGCGGTGTTCGGCCGTTCGATGGTGGCGATGACGGGCTGTATTACGACGGTGTCGGCCGCATCATCCTGCAAAAGCTGCTGAGCGGGGATTTTGCCGGCTTTCTTGAAGGCGGCGAAAGCGTTTTTAATTACGGCGGGCCGGGCATGCGGTACTTCCGCGCGATCGAGCACATATTGTTCGGCGAGAGTTACCTTGGCTATCTTTCGCTCGTCCTGTTGTTCCCGTTTTTCGTCTACACGCTTTTCCGTCGCTTTTTGCCGGGCGACTGGTCTCTCGCGCTCACATTCGCCTTTATCGCGATTCCGGTCGGGATCGTGTTCGGCACCAGTTTTGTACAGTACGCGCAACTCGCAGCGCGCGGGTTCGCCGATCCGGCTGCGTATATCCTTTTTGTGGCCGGAATGGTGCCGGTGATCGGCCGGTCGGGAGAACACCGTAATTTCGCCCCGGCATTTTTTGGCGCGCTGTTGCTGGCGCTGGCAATCTGGATGAAACCTATTGTGGCGCCTGCAGCGGCCATTTTGCTCGGCGGTGCCGGGGTCACTGCACTTTATCTCAGGCAATGGTCGTGGCTCGCTGGCCTGTGCATTGGAATTGTGCCGGTCTTCCTCATGACGTTGCATAACTGGATCTTTGGCCACGTATTCATGCCGTTCAGCGCGAATGTCCAGCACCCAGACGTGCTCACAATGCCGCCGTCGGCCTTTGCGGGTGCCGCGCGCGAAATCCTCACCCTGGATTTTCATGGGGCGTTTCTGGGACGTCTCGCCCGGCAAATTGCGAACTGGCTGAGCGGCCCTGCTGAATCCTTCGCGACCATCCCGCTGAATGCCGCCGGCGTGGCCGTGCTCATATACGTCGTCTTACGCGGCCGCCAATTCGATCCGTGGCTGCGGCTGGTCGGCGCTTCGGCGCTCGCGCAGCACGCCGTTGCCTTGTTCTACACAGCGGCCGTCGCGCGCTATCACTTTCTATCTTGGTTTCTTACCATGCTGGTGGTCATGGTCTGGCTGCAACAGCTGGGGCTCGTCTGGGCCCAACAGCGCTACCCGGCGTTGGCGAAGCAGCTCACCGCAAATCCCCTGGGTAGGCGGCTTGCATCCTGGCTCGCGCGGCTGCAAAAAGTGTCCGCATGAGCAAAAAGCCCACCGGCATCGCCAACGGCCTCACCAACTATGGCGATCGCGACTTCTCGCTGTATCTGCGCCGCTCCTTTGCGCAATCGATGGGCTATTCGCGCCCCATGCTGGAGAAGCCGGTCGTCGGCATCGCCTACACGCCGTCAGGCTTCAATAATTGCCACCGGCATTTCCCTGACCTGCTGGAGGCGGTGAAGCGCGGCGTATTGGCGTCCGGTGCGCTGCCGATCGAGTTTCCGACGATCTCGCTCGGCGAGGTCTTCCTCAACCCGACCAGCCTGAAATTCCGCAACCTGATGTCGATGGACACCGAGGAGATGGTGCGCGCGCAGCCCATGGATTCGGTCGTGCTGATGGGCGGTTGCGACAAGACAGTGCCGGCCCAGCTCATGGGCGCGGTGTCGGCGGCAAAGCCGGCGATCATGCTGGTCGCCGGCCCGATGATGACCGGGCGCCATCGTGGTGAGCGGCTTGGTGCCTGCACCGATTGTCGCCGTTTCTGGGCGCAATACCGCGCCGGGAAGATTGACGACGATGAAATTTCGCAGGTCGAAGGACGTCTCGCGACGACCGCCGGCACGTGCGCCGTGATGGGCACGGCTTCGACCATGGCCTGCATCGCGGAAGCGCTCGGCATGATCTTGCCGGGCACAGCGGCGATTCCGGCCGTGCACGCCGACCGCCTGCGCGCGGCGGAAGCAACAGGAGCCGCTGCGGTGAAGCTGATCGGCTCCCAGCTGACGCCCGACAAGATTGTCAATCAGAAGTCCGTCGAGAACGCGATGCGCGTCCTGCTGGCGATCGGGGGTTCGACCAACGCCGTCATTCATCTGACCGCGATTGCCGGGCGCGCCGGCATTCCGGTGTCGCTGCAGCGGCTCAATGAATTGTCGGACACGACGCCGGTCCTGGTGAACCTCAAGCCGGTCGGCAACGGCTACATGGAGGATTTTTTTGCCGCCGGCGGCATGGGCGCGCTGCTGCGCGAGCTGAAGGATCTCTTGCATCTGGACTGCCGGACCGTGAGCGGCGAGACGCTTGGCGAACGGCTTGCGGACGCAGGCGACGGATGGGTCGACCGCACCATTATCGCCGAGCGCAAGAAACCGCTGGAGCCGCAAGGAGGACTGGTCGCCTTGTTCGGCAACCTCGCGCCACAGGGCGCAATCCTCAAGCGCTCGGCCGCCGATGCAAATCTGTTCGAGCACGAGGGTAGGGCCGTCGTTTTCTCGTCACTCGAGGATCTCGCTGCCCGCGTTGACGACCCGAAGCTGGACGTCGATGCCAAGGACGTCCTCGTCCTGCAGAATGCAGGTCCACACTCGGCTTCGGCGATGCCGGAGGCCGGCTACCTGCCGATCCCCAAGAAACTCGCGTCGAAGGGCGTCAAGGACATGGTGCGCGTCTCGGATGCGCGTATGAGCGGCACCGCATTCGGCACGATTGTCCTGCACGTCACGCCGGACAGTGCATCGGGTGGAGCGCTCGGGCTCGTGCGCAACGGCGATCGCCTGCGGCTCTCGGTCAAGCAGAAGCGTGTCGACCTTCTTGTCGATGATGCGGAGCTCAAGCGCCGCGCGGCGGATTCAAAACGCGAAGTGCAGGCGCCTGCGCGCGGTTATGCGCGTCTCTATGCTCAGGAGATCCTTGGAGCCGATCAGGGCTGCGATTTTGCGTTCCTGAAGCCCAACTGACCCACCCTTTTGTCGAAAGACTTCGAGCGCATATTCACGCATGCGTAGCGTTAATTCCTATTAACCGTCACCTGTCTCGAAATTTAACAGGACGCGAGAATTGATCGTCCACAATTGCAAATAGCGCAACTTTCAGCCATTTGCGTCCACCAAATTGGCGCAAGCCATGTTTCGAGGATCGGGAAGCTTCGCGACATTTCGCGACTGGCGATTGATTGCATTCGCCGGCCTGGTTGGTGCCGTCGCAAGTCTGGCGGCGATGGGAACCGTTTTCTTTTTCACAGGCATCGCGTCGACTTTATTCGCGGAAGCAATGTTCGTCGCCGCGGCGCCGCTCGCACTGTTGGCAGCGATGTTCGGGTGGCAGATTCGCCGGAATGGCGGCGAGCAGCATCTTCGGCTCGACGAAGCGCTCAACAATATGAATCAAGGCCTGTGCATGTTCGATGCGCAGAACCGCCTGGTTGTCTGGAACGAGCGATATCGGGAGATGTACCGGATCGACCCGCACCGCATCTGGCGGGGATGCGCGGTGGGCGATCTGCTTGAAGCGCGCATCGCTGCGGGCACATTCCCTCGCGATCCGCAGCGCTATGAAACGGACTTGCGCGAGGCCCTCAAGCAGGGCCAGGCCTTTACCATCACCTTCCAGCTGAAGGACGGCCGCTCGATCGCCGTGGTGAATCAGCCGATGCAAAGCGGCGGCTGGGTGGCAACGCATGAGGACGTTACTGAGCGAAATCTGGCCGAGCGGGAGCTTGAGAGCACACGATCGTTCCTCAGCACGATCATCGAAAACGTGCCGTCGCCGATTATCGTGAAAAGCATTCCCAATTTGCGGTATCTGCTGGTCAACCGCGCCGCTGAAAAGTATTTGGGGATTGGCCGCTCGGTCATGCTCGGGAAGACCTCTGCGGACATCATGCCGCAATCGAGCGCGGAAAAGATCGCGGCGGAAGACCGCAAGCTGATTGCATCGGGCGAGCCGGCCTTCCTCGATGAACACCCGGTCGTCACTCCGGCCAACGGGACGCGATTCGTAACTGCGACGCGTCTGTCGGTAGCAGGGCCTGACGGGACGCCGCAATACCTGATCGCCGTGATCAATGACCTGACCGAGCGCAAACGCAATGAGCAGCGCATCGAACATATGGCGCATCACGATGCGCTTACGGAATTGCCGAACCGCACCGCGTTCAACGAGCGTATGGTCTCGACAATCGGCCTTGCGTCGGTGTCCGGTGAAAGCTTCGCGCTGTTGTCGATGGATCTCGACCGCTTCAAGTCCGTCAACGACGTGTTTGGCCATGACATTGGTGACGGCTTGCTTCGCGAAGTGGCCCGCCGGCTGGAAGCGGCGTGCCAGGGCGCTTTCCTCTCCCGGTTAGGCGGTGACGAATTTGCCGTCATCACCCCGGCTGGCACCAAGCCTGCGGCGGCGGAGGCGCTCGCCGAACGGATGCTCACGGCGCTCGATTCCGATATCGACATCAACGGCCATACGTTGCGAGTTGGCCTGACGATCGGCATTGGTCTCTATCCGCAGGACGGGGTCGACGCGCCCACATTGGTTGCCAATACCGACGCAGCGCTTTTCCGCGCCAAGTCCGACATGCGTGGTTCAATCCGCTTCTTCGAAATGTCGACGGACAAGCAGTTGCGCGAGAAGCGCGCTTTGCAGCAGGACCTGCACTCGGCGATTTCGCGGGGCGAGCTAGATCTCCACTATCAGCCGCAGGCTCATATCGATGGGGAGATAACCGGCTTCGAAGCGCTCGTGCGCTGGCATCATCCGCGTCACGGCCTGGTGCCCCCGAGTGCCTTCGTGCCGCTTGCGGAGGAGAGTGGCCTGATCATTCCACTTGGCGAATGGATTTTGCGAACTGCATGCCGCGAGGCGGCGTCATGGCCGCGGCCGTTGCATATCGCAATCAATCTGTCGCCGGTGCAATTCCGTCACGGCGACCTCCCGCGGCTGGTGCACGAAATTCTGCTGGAGACGGGTCTTGCGCCATCGCGACTCGAACTTGAAATCACCGAAGGCGTCCTGATCGACAACTTCACGCGCGCAGTGGCAGTTCTGCGCCGGCTGAAAGGCCTCGGCGTGCGCATCGCCATGGACGATTTCGGCACCGGCTATTCGTCGCTGTCCTATTTGCAATCGTTCCCCTTCGACAAGATGAAGATCGACCAGGCCTTCGTTGCCAATCTCGGCCACAGTCATCAGGCGACTACGATCATCCGCGCGGTCATCGCGCTCGGCCGCGGACTCAACCTGCCAGTCGTGGCGGAAGGTGTCGAAACCGACGAGCAACTGCGGTTTCTCGCGGCCGAAGGCTGCAGCGAATTTCAGGGCTACCTGGTGGGCCGGCCGAAGCCGATCGAGGAATACGCGCATGTATTGGGCCTCAAGCAGACCGATCGAAGAAAGCCTTTAGCGGCAGCCAGTTAAGTTAAAAAGCCGACATTGGACGGTACCTGGGTAGGGAATACTGTGACTTGATTGCTACAACACAGTGGAAAACGCCCGAATTCGGTACCGGAATGCCTCGAATACACACTGTCTTTATGAAATGCGCCAAGAGTTGGTGATACGGTCGCTTCAACGTCAATTGAAATTGTTGGGGGTTATCCCATGAGAAAAATGTCGTCCTTCATCGCCGCTGCAGCTCTTGCGGTCGGACTCGGCCAGGCAGCAACAGCAGCCGACCTGCCGCGGAAAGCGCCGCCGGCGCCGCTACCGCCGCCACCACTGACGTGGACCGGATGCTACGTCGGCGTGAACGTTGGTGCGGTACGGGGTCGCTTCGAGCTGGACGGTCCGTTTGGTGGTAGCGCCTCTCGGGATGGCGACTGGGGCTTTGCTGGCGGCGGTCAGTTCGGGTGCGATTATCAATTTGCCGGGAGCGGCTTCGTGATCGGCTTCCGCAACATGTTCGATGGGACAACCAACGACAGAGACCGGACGTTCACAGTCACAGATCCGGCAGGCGTGCTGGTCTCCGCGACTGGAACGGCGAATTTCCATAATCGATGGTTCGATGCCCTGACGGGCCGGGTCGGCTATTCGTGGGGCCCTGGGCTGGTCTACTTTCAGGGCGGCGGGGTCTGGAGTCGTATCGAGGCAGACATAGCGCTGGCCACCACTGTCGGCGGAGTTACAACAGTTTCAGCCGGCTCGTTCTCCGATACCAAAACCGGCTGGACGGTTGGCGGCGGTATCGAATATCGATTCGCGCCGCAGTGGTCGGTCTTCGTGGAAGGCAATTACTACGACTTCGGCTCGCGTGATCGGGTCGTATTTACTCCCGTCACCACCGTCTGCGAGCTTGGCTGCGCTTTCAGCGGCAAAACGACTGCGGTTAGTGTCCTGGCCGGTGTGAACTACAGGTTCTGGGGAGGCATGTAGTTTCCAGTCACAATCAGAACATCGAAGCCCCGAGCCATCGGCTCGGGGCTTTTTTATTCGACCGCTCGGCCGTCAAAAAAACTCGCTCGCGGCGGAATGCATCAACCAGAAATTCTGTCACCGTCCGCAGAAAGAGCTACGACTCCGAAGCTCGCGTGCGCTGGCGCTTCTTCTCTGTCACGAGCTTGGAATTGTCGCTGGAATCTTTACGAGGTTTATTTGAGGGTTCTTTTCGGTTGCGAGAGTCATGCGCCGTATGATGCGTCGTGGGGAAAAAAGACTCATCGGGTTGCGGTGGAAAATTTTTTCGGATCATGACCGGCATCCTTGTGTCCTCTAGCACATCCAAGGCGCGTCGAGACGACCCCACGTTGTCACCGTGCCAACGGCTAGACTGTGAAGCATGTTCCGCAACGCGATTGGTTGAAACAAAACATTGTGTCGGACAGCGTGTGGGCTGTCGACTATTGTCTAACGATGCTCGTCGTATCCGAGCCGGTTGTCGAGCGTAAGCTGGTGGATTGAGGCGTATCGTACTTGTCTGCGGTATTGTTTCTGGTCCAGTAAATCGCACCAACCACAAAAAATACCCAGGCGATGATCGCCCCGGTCCACAGAACGGCTCCTAACCCGGTAGGGTCGAGGTTATTGTCGGAAGTCATTTTGCGTTCGCTGCTCTCGCGCTGGGCCGCACCAACATTCGGTGCCGATGCGGCCCGTTGGAGAAGGCGACACGGGAGCGATCTATCTTCGGGGGGCAAGGACGAACCGGGCCCATGACGGTGAGACAATCACAAACATGCGCGCTCGTTCCTGTGTCCGTTATCAGACATAGCTTCGTATGCCGTTACCAGGCACGACAGCGGCGCTTATTCCAGTTACTTTTTGATGACCGAGAGCTTTCCGTTTCTCTCTAGCCGCGCCGACTTCACTTGCTTTGGCTCTTCCACCCCAGCCTGACGCAGATCCTCAGCCAGATCGTCGTCTGACATATGGGACGCGGCCAACGCTTTTCGGTCCACTTTGCCGTCCCGGATGAGCACAGTATCCGTGCCTTTCGCGAGACGGCTCAGGAATTTCGAATTGCGGGAAAAATAGGAAATAACCCAGTGGACAAGAACCAGAGCGAATGTTCCCGCGAGCGATGCAAAAAACGGGGCGGTGCCAGAAATTGCGCGGCTGGAAATTGACCCGATCACAATCACCAGGATGACGTCAAAGGCAGTGGCTTGGCCGAGGAAGCGCTTCTTTGCGAAGTGGACACACGCGATCAACGCCAGATAGACGACGACCGCCCTCAGGCCAACCTGAAGGCTGTCGAGCTCTTCGGCCTTGGTTGCCGAAAGCCCGAGCAACGCATCAAGGATGCTCCATGCGGCTTCCATCGCCGAACAAAAAACTCTCTGACGATGGAAAGGTTCTGTTGGCCGTTCAGGAACTCGCTCGATTGCCGAGCGTTCAATTCGCACCAACTCAATCAAGCGGTCACGCGCTGCCAAAGGCGGAGACTACCCATGGCGAGAGCGCCCAAGAAACTGAACGAGCTGTTTCACGATACGCTGAAGGATATCTATTTCGCGGAGAAGAAAATCCTCGTCGCATTGCCGAAGATGGCGAAGGCGGCACAGTCGCGGGATCTCGCGGCAGCCTTCGAAAAGCACAAGAAACAGACCGAAGGACAAGTCGCGCGCCTGGAAAAGATCTTTAGAATTATCGATGAAAAAGCGCAGGGGAAGAAATGCCCGGCCATTCTGGGGCTGGTCGAGGAGGGCGAGGAAGTCATCGAAGAATTCGAAGGCTCGCCGGCGCTTGATGCGGGCCTTCTCGGGGCCGCTCAGGCGGTCGAGCATTATGAAATCAGCCGCTACGGGACTTTGAAGGCCTGGGCGCGCGAACTCGGACTCAACGATGCCGTTTCCTTGCTCGAAGAGACTCTCGAAGAGGAAAAGAATACAGACGCCACACTCACCGAGATGGCCGAAACCGTCATCAACCAGAAAGCGGAAGCTGCGGAGTAAGCACTCAGCGGCCACAAGAACAATGCCGATACGACGGCTAGAATAGGCCGTAACGCTCTGCTGAAGGTTTCAGAAAACGTCCGCAAATGTCTTGCGCGCGCTCACGAGAGCACGTTCTTACTAGTAAAGGGACCGCATCGATCACTGCTTCGACGCGGCCCCTTGAATGTGGTTGACCTAGCAGGTCCGTCATACACAGCCAGATCGTTGCCAAAAACCGTTCCAATTAGCAGGGAGGTAAGTTAGCCGCTGCCTCGGTTGAACCCGGCATACTTGATTGAGAGTTGGTGCTTGAGCTTGTGCCCGGGCTGCTCGATGGAGTGGTAGTGGCAGACGATCCGGTCGTGCTGCTGCCCGATGCTGCGCTCTTAAGCTTCACCGCGCCGCTGGAGTCGCGACAGTGGGTGGCAGCCGAAACTCCCGATGGACTTGGCGAAGCTTTGGGAGCGGTTGTTGAAGGTGGCGGGGAACTCGTCTGGGCGCTGGCCACAAGTACGCTCGACGCCAGGAACAGCGCTGTTCCCAAGAGTCTCTTGGACATGACTTTCTCCTTAGGTTGCCGTCGCGCATCCTGAGGAAACACAGTCACTCATCGCGCGACCTGTAACAACCGACGTCATGGCGTCTAGTTGCATGATCACGCGAGCGTAAGCTTAGGCCGCGTTTCTTTTCCTTGTGCGAGCGGCTTTTTTCGCCGAGCGCGATCGTGCCTTTGCTGGGCGCTTGGCCGAGGCCTTGCCGCCTAGACGACCTCCCTTTCGGGACGGTTCGCGATCTTCCGGCTTGCCTCTGCCAGAGCCAGACTTCTTACCGCCGTGAGTCTCCTTGTTCACCGTTGCCCAGGCTCGGCGCTCGGCTTCGTCGTGCGATACTCCACGACTTTCGTAGCTCTCCTCGATGTGTTCCGCCTGACGCTTCTGCTTGCCAGTGTAGCTAGATTTGTCTCCGCGTGGCATGCATAACTCCTCAAAATTGGAACCTCAAAGCGGCGTGCGCTTCAGCACGTCGTCGCCGTCCGGATGACCCGAGTTTTTCTGGGCATCTTCTTTGGTTTGAGGCTGATCCTGACCTCGCTCGTCCTGGATAATGCCTGTGCGTTGTTGCTCGCGTTCCGCGCGGGAGCCACGGCGTCGCTCATCTTGGTTGGCGACACGGAGTTTCGGAACTTTCGGCATTACGAACAATCGCGGCAGGCTAACGCCAGAACAGTAAGAGAAGAATAATAATCGGCAGTGGAATGCCGAGCAGCCAAAGCAATATTCCTCGACCCATCATCTGACTCCATTCCAGGCGCTCTTGGCTCAACGCCAATTGTTTACGTGCGTTCCGGTCCTCCCGTCTGCGTCACGGGGTGAGGGAACGCGTGGGGTGTTGAGGCCGTTGTTTCAGCGGAACCCGGAGAAAGGCTATGAAAACCCTGCTCTGTTGCAGCGCGGCCTTAGCTCTGCTGGCGGTCTCGGCGACGGCACAGAACAACAACCCGACGATTGAGCCGAACGAGCTCACCGCTACCGCGAAGCAGAAACCGCCATTGCAGCTCAGTGACCAGCAGCGTCACGAAATTCAGGAAGCGCTGGTGACCGCGCACAGTGCTCAGAAGGCGCCGGACAGGTTTGAAGCCAAGGCCGGCGCGAAGCTCCCGACCGCGCTTAAGATCGATGCGATGCCGGCGCCACTGATCAACCAGGAGCCGGTGCTGAAGCAATATGGCTTCGTCAAGCTCGAAAACGACCTGCTGGTGGTCGACCCGATGGACAACACAGTGGTCGCAGTGATCCCGCGCAAATTCCCGAAGGAACAAGCGACGCAAGGCAGCGCGCCGAGTGGTCAAACCCACGATCCGGCATCGCAAGGACACGACGCCGAGATCACCAAGAAACAATGACGGCCGCTGGCCTTTTACAGCCATTGGAATGCAGGCAACTTGCCAGGCCAGCAGGACGAGTTGCGTTCGCCGTTCCTGGCGATCTCGCCACGCCGACCGGCGGTTATCGCTATGACCGCCGCACCATCCAGGAGCTCCGGCGGCTGGGCTGGCAGGTGGATGTGCTTAACCTCGGGAACAACTTTCCGTTCCCGAACGGCGCGCAACGCGCGACCGCGTTGGTGATGCTGTCGGCAGTGCCGGAAGGCTGCCCAATCGTGCTCGATGGGCTTGCCTTTGGGGCACTCCCCGAGGCTGGCGCGCTCCAATCTCGCACGCCGCTTATCGCACTGGTGCACCAACCGCTTGCTCTGGAATCCGGTCTTGACGCCGTACAAGCTGACGTCTTTCGCAAGAGCGAGCGTGCGGCGCTGGCCGCCGCCACGCGAATTGTGGTCACGAGCGAGACGACGGCGCGGATCGTGATTGTTGATTACGGCGTCCAGGCTCGGCGCGTCCGCGTTGTGCAACCGGGCAGTGATCCTGTGCCCCCGGCGCATGGTAGCAACGGTGCTTTTGTTCAGCTCGTCTCGGTCGGATCCGTGGTGCCGGGCAAAGGATACGATCTGCTGATCGCAGCACTTGCTGAAATTTCGGATTTGACTTGGCGGCTGACCATCGTTGGTGACCGGACCCGTAACCCAGCTGCCGCTGCGCGGCTCGACGCCGATATCTCGGCCTGCGGTCTCGGCGACAGGATTACCGTACTCGGCGCCCTGCCACCCGAGCGTGTCATGGAATTGTATCTGGTGTCCGACGTATTTGTGCTTGCGTCACGTTTCGAGAGCTATGGGATGGCGCTTGCGGAGGCGATCGCACACGGTCTGCCGGTCGTGTCCACCAAAGCGGGGGCGATTCCCGACACGATTCCTGCAGGCGCCAGCCTGCTGGTGCCGCCGAACGATGTGCCTGCGTTGGCGCATGCTTTGCGTCGCGTAATCAGCGATCGTTGCGAACGACAGCAGCTCGCCACAAACGCTCGCGCGGCAGCGGCACAGCTGCCCACTTGGCAGGAGTCTGCCCGGCTTTTTGCTGGCGCCATCACGGCAGTCGGATGAGCGCCCGCTGGAACAATAGTCTCAACCTGGCCGTTTGATTTGTGAGCCAAGCCCCAAAAGGGACGACAGGAGGCATCTATGAATGGTCTTATCTATCTCATCGGCTTGATCGTCGTTGTCATGGCGATCTTGTCATTCCTTGGATTGCGTTGAGCAAACAAGGAGATCACATCGTGGCCACGAGCACGCGTACGCCCGCCGGAACCGAGGCGGTCTTCGACATTCAATGGGGCGCGATTATTGCGGGTGCGATTGCAGCATCGGCGCTGGCGTTTGTTTTGCACGCCTTCGCAGGCGCAATCGGCATATCGCTTTCGTCAACCGCGCCCACTTGGCGCGACGCTTCATTCGTTCTGGTACTGGTGTCTGGACTTTATCTCATTCTCGTTGCGCTGGTTTCGTATGGTTTTGGTGCCTTTGTTAGCGCACGCCTGCGCGCGGCTCCTGTTGGTGCGGCAGACGACATAGAGTTCCGCGACGGGATGCATGGCTTGATTGTCTGGGCGCTGGCGACGCTTCTGTCCGGCCTGATGGCACTCGCGCTCGTGCAGGCGACCCCCCGGCTTGCCGCGCCTTCCGCCGACGGAGCATCGACGTCGGTGGCGGGAGAAAACATCATCGCCTACGATCTCGATCGCCTGTTCCGCAGCGAGCGTCGTCCGCAAGGATTGGGGAATATTGATTACCCGCGCGCGGAAGCGGCGCGCATCTTGCTTACAGCGTCTGGTCATCGTGGCCTTCAGCCTGATGAGCGCACCTACCTGGCCCGGCTCGTGTCCGCCATGACAGGCCTCGGCCAGCCGGACGCGGAGCGGCGCGTTGATAGCGTGGTCACACTGGCGAGGGAGAACATTTCGCGGGCGCGCCGCAGCGCCGTTATCCTGGGCTTCATGGTCGGAGCGGCCGCCCTGCTTGGCGCAATCGCTGCCTGGTTTGCAGCTTGCGCCGGTGGCCGGCAACGCGACGGACGCGAGAAACTGCACCCGCTGTGGGATTGGCAGCGGCCCGTCACGCGGCTTTGAGTCATCATCCGTCGGTTCTGTCTGAAGCCGGACATTGGAACCGCGTTCGGTCTCAGGAACCTTGCTCGTTCAGGTTGCGTTGAGTGGCGTCGGGGCCATTGAGGGAGGCCACCATGAGCAATCCAAGAAGCACTGCGAGTATCGCTGGTCATCCGTTCCATCCGATGCTCATTCCGTTTCCGATCGCATTTTTTGTGTCGGCATTCCTTTGCGACTTGGCCTATTGGCAAACGTCAAATGGCGCATGGGCGACAGCGGCGACTTGGTTGCTGGGTTCAGGCCTTTTTATGGCTGCGTTAGCTGCCCTGGCGGGCCTTGTGGATTTTCTTGGAGAGGCCCGCATCCGAGCGCTCAATGCTGTTTGGTGGCACGCGGGCGGAAACGTACTCGTGGTCCTCATCCAGCTTTACAATTTTTACGCACGCTACTCGGAGGGAACGGCGGCAATCGTGCCGAAGGGCCTGGTCTTGTCGCTTGTCGTTGTCTGCATATTGTTGTTCACCGGCTGGATGGGCTGGGAAATGGTGTATCGCCACCGTGTTGGCGTTTCCGATACTAACGAAAGTCTGGCGGTGGCAAGAAGTTCGACTTCGACACGGCGCGCGGCCTAAGCAACGCCCACCATGTGCAGCAGGTGATGTGGCACAGAACGATCTCTGCGGTCTTGCTGGCTGTTGGACTATCTGGCGCTACTGCAGCGCAGTCGCCTTCCGACGACAGACGGCTTATTTCGCGACGATCGATTCAACTCACCGCAGAGCAAGAGCACATTATTAGAGAAAACGTGAGGGATTTGCGTGGCGTTCGGGTGGCGCAGAACGTTGCAACAGAAATTGGCCAGAAAGTACGTCCCGATGTCGAACTGCACGCGTTTCCGTCGCTGGTGATCGAGAAAGTCCCGCAAGTTAAGGCGTTCAAATTTTTCGTGACCAAGGACAAGATCGTGCTCGTATCGCCCCAGAAAACCGTTGCCGATGTAATAAGAAAGCCGTAGCGGGGCCGATCCGACGCCCGGTATTGGCCAAAGCAGGTCTGACCCAATGCAAGCAGCCAGCCTCAGTTTAGTCACTTAAATTGCAACAATGTGCGTGCCGGTCGCTTCGCCGACGGGATGGCTGTACCAGAGCGTCGGGGGGACGGGGGACAGCCTGAGGAACCAGCCGCGGGCGACCGCGGCACCGGACATTTCCCGTTGCGCTGCGTATGGACGAAGATGCAGTGATCAGTCTCCCGACCGGCGGTCACCGTCGCGATGAGATTGCGCACGTTTAGCCGCGCGCTCGGCCAGGCTGTCGTACTCATCGGCCATTTTGAGAAAAAGGGCCTTTGTGTCGGCATCAAGCATCCTGGCTGCCGAGGCCCGCAGTTCCTCGGCACGTTGCCGCCAGTGCACGACATCGTTCGCCATAAGCGTCAGCGCCCCAATCGCCGATGGCTAGTCCCGTCGCGGTGTGAAGTGGGTGCACGTCCCGCGACGGGACCGGGGATCGCAAGGATGCGCGCTTGCAGCGCGGTGTCATGAGACGAACGACCCCGAAAGGATCATCAGCAATTTGATTTGTGGGGTCTGTTCGCTATCTGACATTGCCTGGCGTTGAACCAAGGTCACTGCGGGATGCGGACTGCGCAAATCCAATTTCTAAGACACCTTGCCGGTGTCGCCAATGAGAGGGAACCCACTGATCTCGCTGCCGTTATCACGCCATGGCAAATGCCAGATCCGAGGCGAAAAACCCTGCGACCAGGACGCGGCCGCAGGCACAGGCGCAATCGTCCAAAGCGAAGTCTTCCAACGCATCGCCTTCCGTCGCCAGGAAGTCCGAGACCAAGTCGTCCGGCGCCAAAGCTCCAGACAAAGGAACCGCCAGGTTTGGCTCAGCGACAAAATCCGGAAAGCCGCCGAACAAAGCCTCATCACGTAGAGATTCAAAAAAATCGGATGACAGATCGGCCAAGGGAGCTGACGCGGACGTTGCGGAGTCGGCGAAGATTGATCCACCGCCACCCGACGTCGCTGAACCTGACAAGGCCATGTCGCCAGAAGAGGCCGAACGGGCGCGCAAAAGCTATCTGCTGAAGCGGTTCTGGGTTACGGCGCGCGGCTTTTGGGGCAAGAGAGGAGATCGCATCGCCTGGCCGGCCTCGGCCGGTCTTTTGCTGCTGATCATTCTTTTCGTCGCCGCGCAATACGGCATCAACGTCTGGAATCGCAACATCTTCGATGCGATCGAGAAGCGCGATGCTGCGACCGTGCTCTGGCTCACCGGCGTGTTCTTCCCGCTGGCATTCGCGAGCGTAGCGTTCAGTGTCGCGCAAGTTTACGCGCGCATGGGGATTCAACGGCGGTGGCGCGCCTGGCTGACAGACAATGTGGTGTCGCGTTGGCTAAGTCACGGCCGCTACTACCAGCTCAATCTCGTCGCCGGTGACCATAAAAATCCAGAATATCGCATCGCCGAGGATTTGCGGATCGCAACCGACGCGCCCGTCGATTTCGTTGCCGGCGTCACATCGGCCCTGCTGTCGGCGGCAACCTTCATCGTCGTGCTCTGGACCATTGGCGGCGCGCTGACGGTTTCGTTTGGCGAGACGACATTCGCCATTCCCGGATTTCTCGTGGTCGCGGCGGTTGCCTACGCTGCCGTGGCGAGCTCAGCGATGGCTGTAATCGGCCGTAGATTCGCTGCGATTTCAGAAGGCCGTAACCAGGCTGAAGCGGAATACCGATATGTGCTCACGCGGGTCCGTGAAAACGGCGAAAGCATCGCATTGCTTGGCGGGGAGGGCGAGGAGCGCGAGGGTATCGACAGGTCCGTGCGAAAGGTGCTCAAGCAATGGGCGCTGTTATGCGGCCAACACATGCGGACTACGATCGTTTCGCAAGGTTCGAGCATCATTGCGCCCGTGGTGCCGATATTGTTGTGCGCGCCTAAGTTTCTCGACGGCAGCATGACGCTTGGCCAGGTGATGCAGGCGGCCTCCGCCTTCACCATCGTACAGAGCGCTTTTGGCTGGTTGGTCGACAATTATCCCCGTCTTGCAGACTGGAATGCCTGCGCCCGGCGAATCGCCTCCCTGATGATGTCGATCGACGAATTGGAGCGCGCCGAGACCGGCGATGACATCGGCCGCATCAGCCGCGGCGAGACCGGCGACCACACAATGTTAAGCCTGAAAGATCTGACTGTGACGCTCGGTGACGGAACCGCGGTGGTTGACCAGACCGAAGTGGAGGTAGAGCCCGGCGAGCGGTTGCTGGTTGCGGGCGATTCGGGAAGTGGCAAGAGCACCCTGGTACGCGCGATCTCGGGGCTGTGGCCGTGGGGAAGCGGTCGCATCGACGTCCATTCCGATCGCCGGCTGTTCATGCTGCCGCAGCGGCCTTACGTGCCGTCCGGCACATTGCGCCGCGCTACCGCATATCCCGGTGCCGCCGACGACTGGACGGTCGACGAAATCAAGGCGGTGCTCGACAAGGTCGGGCTCGCCCATCTGAAGGACAAGCTCGAGGAGGAGAAGGAGACAGCATGGGACCAGACTTTGTCCGGCGGGGAAAAGCAGCGCCTCGCGTTCGCGCGATTGTTGCTTCACAACCCGGACATCATCGTGCTCGATGAAGCAACCTCGGCGCTAGACGAAAAGAGCCAGGACAAGATGATGAAACTTTTGATCAAGGAGTTGCCGAAAGCGACGCTGGTCAGCGTCGCGCATCGTGCCGAGCTTGAAACGTTTCACAGCCGCAAGATCGTGCTCGAGCGCCGCAAGGGTGGCGCAAAACTGGTGCGCGACATCGATCTTGTGCCACGCAAGGGCAAGCGGCAGCTACTCAACCGCTGGCTAGGCGGCGGACGCCATCGTTGATCACCCGCTGATTTAATGGTGCTGCCGGTGTGGATTGAACACACGACCTCCCCCTTACCAAGGGGGTGCTCTACCACTGAGCTACGGCAGCAAGTGTGTGCGGCCACCGGATGCGGCGGCGTAAAACGCGGCGGAAACTGCCACACGCTCCCCGGTGACGCAAGGCGATGGCTGCAGGTTGCAACGCCGGGTGACAGGCCGATAATGCCGCCGCGATGGAAAACGAGAAGTCCAGCAAAGACAAAAAGCCCGACAGCCGCAGCCAGCGCCTGGCCGCCGAACTGCGTGAAAATCTGCGCCGGCGCAAGGCGCAGGAGCGCGGCCGGAAGGCGACCGCAACCAGCGAAGGCGCCAAGCGTCCAGGCTTACCGCCGCGTGGCGGTTAAATCGCTCAAATAAGGGGCTTTCCGGGACCGGACTTTCGCCGCAATTCCCCGGCGAAGGTGTTAGCCTGCTTCGGGAAGGCTTGCACCGAGGTGGTGGCGGTTCCTACATCGGATCAAGCGTTCCGAAGGCAAACGGGGGCGATATGGATCGAATCCGGATCGTTGGCGGGCAGCGTCTGAACGGAGCTATTCCGATCTCGGGTGCGAAGAACGCGACGCTCCCGTTGATGATTGCCAGCCTGCTCACCGAGGACACGTTGATCCTCGAGAATGTTCCCCGGCTCGCCGACGTCAACCAGCTTCAGCGCATTCTCGGAAATCACGGCGTCGACGTCATGATCGCCGGCAAGCGGCCGGGTGACGATCCCAATCAGGGCCGCACCATTCATATTTCCGCCAAGCATATCGTCGACACCACCGCGCCTTACGAACTCGTCTCGAAAATGCGCGCGAGTTTCTGGGTCGTGGCGCCGCTGCTTGCACGGATGGGCGAAGCCAAGGTCTCGATGCCGGGCGGGTGCGCAATCGGCACGCGACCGGTCGACCTGCTGATTCTTGCGCTCGAGAAGCTTGGTGCCGAAATCAGGATCGAAGGCGGTTATGTCATTACGCAAGCAAAAAAGGGGTTGCGCGGCGGCGATATCGTCTTCCCGAAAGTGACCGTGGGCGGCACGCACACCGCGATGATGGCGGCATCGCTCGCCAACGGCACCACGGTGATCGACAACGCCGCGCGCGAGCCGGAAATTGTCGATGTCGCCGATTGCCTCAACAAGATGGGCGCGAAAGTGTCAGGTGCCGGCACGTCACGGATCGTGATCGAGGGCGTCCCGGCATTGCACGGCGCTCGCCATGCGGTGCTGCCGGACCGGATCGAAACCGGCACTTATGCGATGGCCGTTGCAATGACCGGCGGCGATGTCCTGCTTCAGAATGCGCGGCCCGAGTTGCTGCAATCGGCGCTCGATGTGCTCGCGCAGACCGGCACCAGCGTGACGACGACCAACGAGGGCATCCGCATTGCGCATAACGGGGGAGGGCTCGACCCTGTCGAAGTGACCACCGCACCGTTCCCCGGATTCCCGACGGACCTGCAGGCACAACTGATGGCTCTGATGACGCGCGCCAGCGGCACCTCGCATATTACCGAGACCATATTCGAGAACCGGTTCATGCACGTGCAGGAACTGGCGCGGCTTGGGGCGCGCATCCAGCTTGACGGCGATACAGCGACCATTGAAGGCGTTGAACAGTTGAAGGGCGCTCCGGTGATGGCGACCGACCTGCGTGCGTCGGTATCGCTCGTCATTGCCGCCCTTGCTGCCGAAGGCGAGACGATGGTGAACCGCGTCTATCATCTTGACCGCGGCTTCGAGCGGCTCGAAGAAAAGCTCATACGCTGCGGCGCGGCGATCGAGCGCATCAGCGCCTAGACGAAATCCCTTTGCTCGGTCACGATCTGCCCGCATTCGGGAGGGATGGCCGTGGCCGACATAAAGGTAATGAGTGCGGGCGCCGTGAAGACGATGGTCACGGCCCTCGGCGCTGAGTTCGAGCGCGAGACCGGCAACAAGCTCAATCTGAATTTTGGCACGGCGGGCTCGCTGCGCGAGCGCATCAAGAATGGCGAGGTTTCCGACCTTGTCGTGCTGTCGGAATCTGCAATCGCCGAACTGGCAAAACTCGGCCTTGTCGTGCCGCGAAGCAGCGCCGACCTCGGCCGCACGGTCACGGGCGTCATTGTGCGCAAAGGGGCCCCCGAACCCGATATTTCAACGCCCGATGCATTCAAGCAGGCGTTGTTGAACGCGCACTCGGTTGCCTATACCGATCCGAAGGCCGGCGGCTCCGGCGGCATCATGTTTGCTGCGATGCTGCAGAAGCTTGGGATCGCCGACGAAGTGAACAGAAAGGCGGCGCTCGGGAAGGGCGGCCACGACGTCGCGGTGTTGGTAGCCGAAGGCCGGGCCGAGCTTGGGACAACCTTCATCAGCGAAGTCCTGCCGGTGCCCGGTGCCAAGGTGGTTGGCCCGTTGCCGGGCCACCTGCACACCGCCAATACCTATACGGCGGCAATTCACACAAACGCCACATCGCGCGCAGGTGCCGAAGCCTTGTTGCGTAAGCTTACCGACCCGGCCACGCGCGGCCGCTATACGGCGGCCGGGCTGGAGCCGGCATTCTAGACATCTTGCGCGGTGGGGAAGGTCTGCCTAATTACCGCGAAAGGGGAGCGAGAGCGCCATGGACCAGCTGAAATTCGTGGTCCTCGACGAAGAGGATCTTGAGGTTGCCTCCACCCACCTGCAGGACGCGGTAGTCCGAGTTTCGGACGTCCATTGGCGGCCGCAGGAGAAGCGCCTCGTCATTGCCCTTAACCGCTTCGACTGGGAGGGGGCGCAAGGCGACAATCCCGAATTCCGGCGCCGGCGCGCTGCGCTGCGGTTCGAGCGGGTCTTGGCCTGCAAATGCCAGAGGGTAGATCCTGCGCACAAGGACGGCGTTCTCAATCTTCTGGCGGTGGAATTCAGCGAGACCGAGGCACCATCGGGCGTCGTTCTGCTCGAGTTCTCAGGCGGCGCCACGATGCGGCTGGAAGTCGAATGCCTCGAGGCTGAATTGGCCGACCTTGGGTCAAGCTGGACGGCGGCTCATTGCCCTGCCCACGCTGATATCGATGAAGCGGCGCCCAAGTCAAAACGTGCCTGATTAAGCATTTTTCGCTGATGCCGAGGGTTGACGGCAGCACGCGCATCACCCATTGACCTTAGTCGACCGGGCCGCCCCGGCAGGATCAGGTCATGCCCCTTCGTCTCGAAAGCCAAAACGCGGATTTCGCGGAACGGTTTCGGAGTCTGCTCGCGCTCAAGCGCGAGGCTGCGCAGGACGTCGAGCAGGCGGTTCGCGACATCATTGCGGATGTCGTTAAGCGCGGCGATCGCGCGCTGTTCGAGCTGACCAAGAAGCTTGACCGGGTCGATCTCGCAAGGACCGGATTACGTGTGCCACCCGCCGAAATCGACGCCGCCGAGAAATCCTGTGATGGAAATGCGATCGCGGCGCTCAAGCTCGCGCGCGACAGAATTGATGCGTATCACCGGCGACAGAAGCCCACCGATGATCGCTTCACCGACTCGCTCGGTGTCGAGATGGGTGCGAAATGGACCGCTATCGAGGCGGTAGGTCTTTACGTACCAGGCGGCACCGCCGCTTATCCGTCGTCGGTCCTGATGAATGCAGTGCCGGCGAAGGTAGCCGGTGTCTCGCGGCTGGCGATGGTCGTTCCGGCACCCGACGGCAAGCTCAACCCGCTGGTGCTCGCCGCGGCGCGCCTTGCCGGCATTGACGAGATATATCGCGTCGGCGGCGCCCAAGCGGTTGCGGCGCTGGCCTATGGAACCGAAAGCATTGCACCCGTCGCCAAGATCGTCGGGCCCGGAAACGCCTATGTTGCGGCGGCCAAACGGCTGGTGTTCGGCAAGGTCGGCATCGATATGGTCGCCGGTCCGTCGGAGGTTCTGATCCTGGCCGACAAGACGGCCAATGCCGACTGGATTGCCGCGGACCTGCTCGCGCAGGCCGAGCATGATGCCAGTGCACAGTCGATCCTGATCACGGACGATGCCGGTCTCGCCGGCCGCGTCGAGAAGGCCGTCCAATCGCAGCTCAAGACGCTGCCGCGGGCAGACGTCGCGGGAGCCTCATGGAGCGATTTCGGTGCGGTCATCGTCGTGCACAAGCTTGACGATGCGATCGCGCTGGTCGATCAACTCGCGCCCGAGCACCTCGAAATTCTGGCCGACGACCCCGAGCGCCTGGTGAAACGAATCTGCAATGCGGGCGCAATCTTCATCGGCGCACACACGCCGGAGGCCATCGGCGACTACGTTGCTGGTTCCAACCATGTGCTGCCGACCGCGCGCTCGGCGCGATTTTCGTCTGGCCTGGGTGTACACGATTTCATGAAGCGCACGTCCTTGCTCAGGTGCGGGCCGGAGCAATTGCGCGCACTTGGTCCGGCGGCAATCGCACTCGGCGAGGCGGAGGGCTTGAGCGCTCATGCGCGCTCGGTGTCGATACGCCTCAACCAGAAATGAGCGCAGCAAAATCAGCGCCGGCAGGAGCGAAGCGGCGGCTTGGCGCCGTGATTCTCGACGAGGAATCGATCGGCCGTTCCAATCCGGACGTCGAGCACGAACGTCAGGTCGCGATCTATGACCTGCTCGAGCAGAACTCGTTCGCGCCAGTCGGCCATGAAAGCGGCCCCTACACGCTGCATCTGAGCATCAACGGCAACCGCTTGGTTTTCGACATCCGGCAGGAAAACGGGACACCTGTCATCGCACATCTGTTTTCGCTGACGCCGCTGCGACGGATCGTCAAGGACTACTACATGATCTGCGACAGTTATTATCAGGCCATCCGCACCGCGACGCCGGACAAGATCGAGGCGATCGATATGGGCCGCCGCGCGATCCATAACGACGGTTCGCGCATCCTAATGGAGCGGCTCAAGGGCAAAGTGACCATCGACATCGATACGGCGCGCCGGTTGTTCACGTTGATCTGCGTGCTGCATTGGAAGGGCTAAAGCATGATCCCGAAAAGTGGATACCGGTTTTCGGATAAGATCATGCTTAGCGAATAAGAGTCGGATGGCCGCGCCCGAGCGCCCGTCGCGTCCCCACGCGGTGCTGTTCGCCTGCGGCATGAACTCCGTGCGTTCGCCGATGGCGGCGGCCTTGATGCGGCAGATGCTCGGCACGAACGTCTATGTCGGTTCGGCCGGCGTGCAGAAGGGCGAGCTCGATCCTTTTGCAGTCGCGGCGATGGAGGAGATCGGCCTCGATATTTCGAGGCACAAGCCGACCACGTTCGAGGAGCTGGACGACCTGGAAGGCCTCAACTTCGACCTGATCGTGACGCTTTCGCCGCCCGCCCATCACAGGGCGCTGGAATTGACCCGCACGGTTCCGGCCGAGGTGGAATATTGGCCAACCGTCGACCCGACCGGTGCTGAAGGCAACCGCGAACAGCGGCTTAACGCCTACCGCGAAGTGCGCGACCAGCTCACGGCGCGCATCCGCGAGCGCTTTGGACGGCAGGGCGGCGGGAATGAATGACGCTTCGGTGCCCGCTCGGGTTGTGAATATAGGCCTATTCCGTTAGGTTCCGCGCCCTTGTAGCTTTCCTCCAACGCATCCACTGGCGCTCCGGGCAGATGATCGGCCGTCCCAAATTCGTGCTCGCTTCCGGCTCGCCGCGCCGCCTGGCGCTCATTAATCAGGCCGGGATCGAGCCGGATGCGCTCAAGCCCACCGATCTCGATGAGACGCCGCACCGTGGCGAAATTCCGCGCGCCTACGCCACGCGCCTTGCGCACGCCAAGGCGTCGGCAGCCCTGGAAAACGTGAAGCTCGACGATGCCTTGCGCGGCGCCTACGTGCTGGCCGCGGACACGGTGGTGGCGGTCGGCCGGCGCATTCTGCCGAAAGCAGAGCTCCTTGATGAAGCGGCGCAGTGCCTGCGCCTTCTCTCGGGTCGCAATCATCGTGTCTACACCGCGATCTGTCTCGTGACGCCGAAGGAAGCCTTTCGCCAACGCCTTGTCGAGACGCGTGTGCGCTTCAAGCGCCTGACGGAGGAAGACATAGAGGCCTATCTCGCGTCGGGCGAATGGCGCGGGAAGGCCGGCGGCTACGCGGCGCAGGGGATAGCGGGAACCTTCATGGTGAAGATCGTCGGCTCCTACACCAACGTCGTCGGCCTGCCGCTCTACGAGGTCATGACATTGCTGGGCGGCGAGGGTTATCCGGTCCGTTTCGGCTGGCTGAACCCGGTCTAACCGACTACATGATTCGTTATGAACGAAATCGACCGCAAAACATCCGCCGTGCGGTCCTGCCCGATCTGCGGCAAGCCGGTCGAGCCGGCATTCAAGCCATTCTGCTCCAAGCGATGCGCGGACATCGATCTCAACCGCTGGCTCTCCGGCGTCTACGCCATTCCGGCAAAGGACGACGAAGACGAAGACGGCCAGCGTCCGGCCGAAGGCGAGGCGGGCGATAAATGAGTGCGCAACCGGGCCAGTGGCCTGACCAGTTGTTCGAAACAATCAAGCGCGGCGGGGTGCGCCAGGTCGGCTATGTGCCCGACGCGGGCCATGCGCGCTTGATCGATCGATGCCGCGCCGATGCGGAGATCCACGATGTCGTTCTGACGACGGAAGAAGAGGGGATTGCCCTCGCTGCGGGCGCTTGGCTCGGCGGACAGCGGGCCGCGCTGCTGATGCAATCGAGCGGTCTCGGCAATTGCATCAACATGCTGTCGCTGGCGCGCACCTGCCGATTTCCGTTGCTGATGCTGATCACGATGCGCGGCGAGTGGGAAGAGTTCAATCCGTGGCAGGTGCCGATGGGATCAATCGTCGATCCCGTCCTCAAGCTGTGCGACGCCGAGGTCTATCGGGTCCGCGAACCCGATGAGATTGCCGGTGTCGCCGAGCGCGCCGTCCAGCAATCCTTCGGCGATGAGCGCATTGTTGCCATGGTGCTTTCGCAGCAGCTGATCGGCAGGAAGGTCTGGACCAAATGAGGCTCGAGCGCCGCGCCGCGATGGCTGCACTTGTCAAAGATCGGGACGACGGGCTGCTCGTTGTGCCGGGGCTCGGTTCGACGACTTGGGATCTGGCGGCGGCCGGCGACGATCCACGCAACTTTTATCTATGGGGGGCGATGGGCGGGGCCGCCATGATCGGATTGGGGCTCGCGCTCGCGCGGCCGGATCGCCGCGTCGCGGTGATTACCGGTGATGGTGAAATGCTGATGGGGCTCGGTGCCCTCGCGACCATCGGCAACAAGCGGCCGTCCAATCTCGCCGTCATCGTGTTTGACAATGGCGTCTATGGCGAGACTGGCATGCAGCCGAGTCATACGCAAAACGGCGTCGATCTGATCCGGGTTGCCGGAGCCTGCGGTATCGCGGCCTGCCTTGATGTTCGCGACGATCGTGCGCTGGCTGATCTCGCTGCCCGGTTGAAAAATCTGCGCGAGACGCTTTTCGCCCGCGTTTTGATATCCGCCGATGAGCCGCCCCGCGTCTTGCCCCTGCGCGACGGCGCCGAGATCAAGAACAGGTTTCGTGCGGCCCTTGGCGTTAAAGCCTGAGCGCAGCGTTCTGGACAGTGCGGATTTGGACCTTTATAACGCCCCGCGCTTTGCTGAGCGGTCCTTTTGGGCCGGCCCGGCGCCCAGGTAGCTCAGTTGGTAGAGCACGTGACTGAAAATCACGGTGTCGGTGGTTCAATTCCGCCCCTGGGCACCAAAGCTTTCGTCAACTAATCGCAGAGAGTCCCGCGGCTCGCGAGGCATCGCTACCGCAAAGCATTGATAGTTGAAAGTCGCTGCGATCTTGCACTCGCCTTTGGCGCCGAATTCACGGCGTGCGGCATTGCAGTCACGAAGCGCCTGACGACCGGCTTCGGTCTGATCCACCGTCGTGCATATTCGTCCGAAAGCAGCTTGCCTGGCGCAGCAAATGTGGAGCTACGGCTCGATCTGAAAGTCGGGACAAGGAACCGCGATTTGCGGTTTTGCCGGACTGTTTCCCAAAAGCCTCACGCGCCAAAAAGCTGCCTAAAGCCAGATGGCCGCGACGGGGCTGATGCAGTATAAGGTCAATATAACGGGCACGGGGCTACGCACTTCTGCCTAACCTTTTGACTTGTAAGGGGTTTCTTGGCGATAATCGCGTTTTCGGGGGACGGACTGAGCATGCGTAAGAATATCAAAGTCGCCATTGCCGGCGTCGGCAATTGCGCAAGTTCACTGGTGCAGGGGGTCGAGTACTACCGGGATCGTCAGGGTGCTGCGCTCGATGGCGTTATGCGCCATTCGATCGGGGGGTATCGCTGTAGTGACGTCGAGTTTGTCGCCGCCTTTGACGTCGACCGGCGCAAAGTCGGCCATCCGCTGGAAGAGGCTATTTTCGCAAAACCGAATTGCACGCGTATCTTTCAAAGCGCGCTGCCGGTGTCGAACGTCATCGTGCAGGCCGGTCCGATCCTCGACGGGGTCGCCGCGCACATGGCCGACTACCCGGACGACAACGCTTTCCGTCCTGTCGATCTCGAGCCGACTGATGTCGCTGCAGCGTTGCGCGCATCGGGTGCCGAGGTGCTCGTGTGCTACATGCCGGTCGGCTCGGAGCGCGCGGTCAAGCATTACGCAAATGCCTGCCTCGAGGCGGGCGTAGCCATGGTCAATTGCGTTCCCGTCTTTCTCGCTTCGGACGAGGTCTGGGGCGGGAAATTCCGCGACGCCGGTTTGCCGATCATCGGAGACGACATCAAGAGCCAGGTCGGTGCGACTATTGTGCATCGGGCGCTCGCACGACTTTTTGCCGATCGCGGCGTCGGGCTTGACCGCACTTACCAGCTCAACACCGGCGGCAATACCGACTTCCTCAACATGCTCGAGAGAAGCCGGCTGAAGTCCAAAAAGGTTTCCAAGACGGAGTCCGTGCAATCGCAACTGGATGAGCGGCTCGATGCGCGTGACATTCATATTGGTCCGTCTGACTATGTGCCGTGGCAGCAGGACAACAAGGTCTGCTTCATCCGGATGGAAGGGCGCGGCTTTGGAAACGCGCCAATCGAGCTTGAACTTCGGCTGTCGGTGCAGGATTCGCCGAACAGTGCCGGCGTCGTCATCGACGCGATCCGTTGCGTGAAACTGGCGCTGGAGCGCGGTGAAGGCGGTCCGCTGGAGGCACCTTCGGCATATTATATGAAGAGCCCGCCGCGACAGTTGCGTGACAGCGTTGCGCTCGATGCATGTAACGCCTTCATCGAGGGACGCCGGTTTGACCTTCCCGGAGAGGAGCCGGATGCCAAGCTGGCATCCAGCCCGCGGCGCTCATAGCAGGCGCGAACGGGACTTCGTGCTCGCGGCTATCTCCGGTCTGGCGTTCACCGGTTTGGCGCACGGGCGCACAAGATGAACTGGCCAATTAAGACGCTGCTGTTTGACTTCGGTGGCACACTCGATGCTGACGGCGTCGCGTGGAAGGAGCGCTTCCACGCGCTTTATCGCGCCGACGGACTGGACCTCGATGGCGAGGCCTTTGCACCGGCGTTCTATGCGGCCGACGATCCCCTGGTCGGAGGCCTGCCACCCACTACAGACCTCTCGGGAACGGTTCACGCACTGGCCCGCAACCTCGAAAGCGAGCTGGTGCGCCGCGGCAATCATGGAAACGGAGATCGCGGCGGGCGCGTCGCATCGGGCTTCCTCTCGGAAGCTGCGGTCACTTTCGAGCGCAACCGGCCAATGCTGAAGGCGCTAAGCGAACGCTATCGACTCGGCGTCGTGTCAAATTTTTATGGCAACCTCGAAGCCGTGTGCGAAAGCGCTGGCCTGTGCTCGTTTTTCAAGGTGATGGTGGACAGCTACTGCGTAGGCGCCGAGAAACCCGATCCGGCAATCTTCCGCGCAGCCCTCGAGGGCCTTCGAGCCACGGCGGAAGAGACTGTGGTCATCGGCGATTCGTTGCGTCGCGATCGCGAAGGCGCAAGACGGATGGGCATGCGCTTCATCTGGGTTGCGTCGCCGGATGCCCAGGGCGAGCAATGCGGGCAGCAGGCGGTGGCCGACCTGCGCGATCTCATGAAGATCCTGCAATGACACGGACATCCAGACTTTCCCTTGTCCGCGGGGGCATCATTGCCGCAGGTGAAGGCAGCCGCCTTCGCGCGGACGGCTATCGCGCCAGCAAACCGATGGTCCCGGTCGGAGGGCGTCCGCTGATCGACCATGCTCTCGATCGCTTTCGCTCGGCCGGCATCCGCCAGCTGACGATCGTCATCAATGAGGACAGCGATGACTGCCGGCAATGGCTCAAAGGCCATGCCCGAGATTTCGACCTCGATATGATCGTCCGCTCGACGCCGTCATCTTACGCCACGTTCCGGCTTGTCGCAGATCGGCTGGCCGATGCGCCAGCGGTGATCACGACGGTCGACACGATCATGCCGGTCGATCAGTTCGAGACTTTTGTGGTATCGGCCTCACGGTTTCCAGACGATGCGGTGGTGCTCGGCGTGACAGATCATGTCGACGACGAAAAGCCATTGTGGGTCACATTAGATACATCGAACGGGCGTATCCGCCATATCGGTGGGGATAGCGGCAGTCACGTGACAGCAGGATTCTATTGGCTGCCGGCCAAACGGCCCGTCGCTCCCGCGAAGGACTTCGCGCGGTTACGCGATTATCTCGGCGCACTGGTTGCGGGAGGACAACCGGTTTATGGCATCGTCCTGCCTTGCGTCTTCGACATCGACCGCGCGCGCGATGTCGCGGCTGCCGAAGGCGCCGTGTTTGGTCTTCAGCGCGAGAAGTCCGAGCCATGAGTGCGATGGTCAAAACCTGCAGGGGCATCTACCGCGAGCCGGACCACTCGCCGGGCCGCGTCGATGACGATCGCGCCATCATGGATTGCGTCGGCGCAGTGTTGGAGTCGCGTGGCTTCAGCGTCCAGCTGGTCGAGGCCGACGCTGCGTTTGACAGCCGCTGCGCAAACCTATTCGCGATGTGCGAGCGCGGTGCGGTGCTTGATCGCCTCGCCGACGCCCAGAGTGCGGGCTCCGTCGTCGTGAATTCGCCGAACGCGATCCGCAACACCTATCGTCACCGGATGATCGAGCTTTTTGCGAAGCATCATGTTGCCTCGCCGGCGAGCCACGTCGTTGCAAGCAACGCCAAGGGGCGGCAGCCGGCGGCGGCGGTATGGGTCAAGCGTTATGATTTTCATGCGACACAACCATCCGACGTCATATACGCCGCGTCGGAAGCCGGTTGGCATGAGGCTTTAGGACGGTTTGCCAAGCGTGGCATTCCGTTCATCATCGCGCAGGAGCACGTGGCGGGCGATCTCGTCAAATTCTACGGTGTGAGAAACGATGCCTCGCCGGCGTCCGCCAACTGGTTCGAGTGGTTTTATCACCGCGACCAAGGAATGCTTGGGCATTCCTTCGAAATATCAAAACTGCGCAGCACGGCATTTGATGCCGCGGGTGCCCTTGGACTGGAGGTTTTTGGCGGCGACGCGGTCATCCAGGAAGACGGCAAGCCTATGATTATCGACATCAACGCCTGGCCGAGCTATGCCCGGTACCGCGAGCCGGCCGCTCAGGCGATCGCAAATCATTTGGTGCAACGTTTCGAGCAGCGTGTGCGTATCGTATCCCGGCAAGGAGTTGGGTCATGAAAGGTGCTCCGTCCCGCCACGTGGCGCCGCTAAAAGGCGGCACCGAACGGCGAACCGTGCCGGGTCCCAGATCGAAAGCGATTTTCGATCGCGAGGCCGAGGCGATGGCGCCGGGCCTGCAATCGATCGCGCTTTATTCGCAGATCGCGGTTGAACGGGCGCGGGGCTGCACGATTTACGACGTTGATGGGAACGAATATCTCGACTTTATCGCCGGCATTGCGGTGGGCAGTGTCGGCCATTGTCACCCGCACTATGTGAAGCGCATCAGCGAGCAGCTCACGCGCTCGACCTTCGGCAGCTTCACGACCGAGACGCGTGCCCGCTTCCTCGAGCTTGTCAGCAGCCTGCTGCCGGACGGCATCACCCACATCCAGCTTTTTTCCGGCGGCGCGGAAGCTGTCGAAGCGGCCTTTCGTCTTGCGAAGTCCGTCACGAAGAAATTCGAGTTCGTCGGGTTCTGGGGCGGCTATCACGGCAAGACGGCAGGCGTGATCGGTCTGCTCGGCGGCGGCTACCGCAACCATCAGGGTCCGTTTCCGCCCGGAATGCACCTGTCGCCATATGCCAACTGCTATCGTTGCCCCTGGAAGCTCGAGCATCCGTCCTGCGGTCTCGCTTGCGCCGATCACCTGCGCAACGTCATCAAGAACGAGACGCAGGACGAAATCGCGGCAATCATCATGGAGCCGATGCAGGGCACGGCGGGCAATGTCATTCCGCCCGATGATTTTGTTCATGCCGTGCGGGAGATCGCGGACGAATTCGACGCGTTGCTCATCGCCGATGAGGTGCTGACCGGTTTTGGTCGCACAGGGACGATGTGGGCGTCTGAGCAGTTCGGCCTCAAGCCCGATATCATGACGATCGGCAAGGGAATGGGGGGCGGGTTCCCCCTGAGTGGGGTGGCGTCCTCGTTCGAGCTCATGTCCGCCAAACCGTTTGGTGAGCCCAGCGGCAGCTCGTCGAGTTACGGCGGGAATCCGTTGGGGGCTGCGGCCGGCCTTGGCGCCGTAGAGGCGATCATCAACGAGCGGCTCGTCGAAAATTCCGCTCGCGTCGGCAAAGTCATGCTCGACGCGCTGAAGAAACTGCAGGAGAAGTACCGGTTTATCGGCGACGTGCGCGGGCGCGGCCTGATGATCGGCGTCGAAATGGTGGCTGATCGCAAGACCAAAGAGCCCTTGGATAAAACCATCACGCTTGCGCTCTTCCATGAGGCGTTGGCGCGCGGTCTTGTCACGATGTGTTACTCGCACGTCATTCGCATCAATCCGCCGCTGGTGATTACCGAGGATGAGGCGCTGCGCGGGGTCGACATTCTCGACCAGTCATTCGGTGCCATCGCGCGTCAATTCGGGCTCGACTGAGGCCGCGGCGCGTGTTGCGTGGCGCTTTTATCGGGTTCGGGAACGTCGCGGCAAAGGGGCATCTGCCGGGCTGGCAATCCGTAAAAGACGTTGAGATTGTCGCCGCGACCGATGCCGTTGCGGCGCAGGGCAAGGTCTTTCTGGAGGCCTGCCCGGGTGGGCAATGGCACAAGACAGTTGACGAACTGCTGTCCGACAAGGCGCTTGATTTCGTCGACATTTGCACGCCGCCAAGTACCCATGCGGAACTCATCAAACGCGCGTTGGAGGCCCGTCTCCACGTGCTTTGCGAAAAGCCCCTGGTCACGCGGATAGGGGATGCGCAAGCCGTTTTGGCGGCCGCGGCCGGTAGCGGCCGCGCCGTTCACACGGTGCACAACTGGCTCAAGGCGCCGATTTGCGACCGGATTTCGGCGCTCGTCGACGAAGGCGCAGTCGGCCCCGTAAAAACCGTCCGGTGGCAAACCTTGCGCACGGAGCCCGCGGTCACTGTGACGTCGGACGGAAGCAATTGGCGCGCCGATCCCGCTATCGCCGGCGGCGGAATATTGTTCGATCACGGATGGCACGCGCTTTATTGCGTCGTGCGCTGGCTCGGCATTCCCCGCGGCGTCAGCGCGCTGCTGGAGAAGCGGCGCTTCCGCGAATGGCCGATCGAAGATACTGCAACCGTCACCCTCGACCGGGCGAGCGGGAGCGCCCGGATCTATTTGACCTGGTCAGCGGAGGAACGCGCCAACCACATCGAAGTCGAGGGCGATCGCGGTCGCATCGAAGTCGTCGATGACGTCGTGGTTCTCACATCAGGCCAGGGCGGGCGGAGATGGTCCTGCCCGCCGCCGCTGTCACAAGGATCGCATCATCGCGACTGGTTCGTCGGGGTGGCGAAGGACTTTCAGCGCGCGGCGACGCGCGGCGAAAGGGGCAATCTGGATGAAGCGCTGCTGTGTGCCCGGCTGATCGATCTTGCACAGAGATCAAGTGCGGCGGGCGGCGCCCGGATGCCGTTCGAGGGATAGTTGCCGGCTACGCTGTCTGAAAGCGTTCACGCACCGCGAGGAGCAGCAGGAGCAAGAAGAATATCGGTGCGCCTGCCGCGGCCAGCACCAGAAACCAGTTCGACTTTCCGAACAAAGCCAGAAAAAGGACAAGATAAATAAAATCGCGGCGCGAGGCGGCATCAAGCATTCGGGCGAGAGTCTGACCAGGCACGGTCGCAACCGAGGTAAAAAGCGGGCCGCTCTCTTTTTTCGTGTGCATCATGCGCCAATAGACAAACCAGGCCGACCCCAGGTTGCCGAGCGCTGCCGCGACGCCAAGCAACAATGGCCATGACGCGCCAATCGAGAGACTCCAGCCGATGGCCATGCACGCAAAGACGGCAATGTGAACGACGTTGTCACCCCAATAGTCGATGATCCCGCCAAAACGCGATTCCTGGAACCTCAGCCTGGCCAACTCTCCGTCGCATCCGTCCAGGATGGAATGTGCCAGGAAAAGAAGCGCTCCGACCGTCTGCCAGAGCCAGTGCGCGGACAGAAAAAACAGCGCGCCGCAAAGGCCGATGCCGACTGACAGCAAGGTGATCTGGTTTGGTGTGATGCCGGTGGAGGCGAGGCGGCGTGCAATTCGCAGCGAAATCGGCCGCTCGACGTTTCGCGCCATGAATCCGTCGGTGTCCTTGACGAGCCCGCGCAGCAAGCGCCATTCCGCGTCGTTAACATCGGCCGATGTCAACACCACCAGCGGATCGATCGCAGCGGGAATTGTACGCGGTGCGCCGAAGTGGCGTTTGAGCCGCTCCTGTACGGCGGTCAGGTCATAGGCACCTTTGTCCGCTTCCAGCGCCGCAAGGGCACTCGCGACCGCGGGGGCTGCAATCACGATCATCTTATGCGGCGTCGCTGCCCATCGGGCCGGTTCGGTCTGAATTTCGGTAAGCCGCGTGAGCCAATCGGGCTCCGCGAGAATGGACGCATGCGTGATGATCAGCAGACCAGGTTGCATAGCGCAGGCGTCGGCGAGACTGCTCCAGTTAGAGATGGCGGTGATACCGGCCGGCGCGGCCCGCTCCCTTGCCAGTAGATAGATCCGGCTGTAGCCCGCGCGACTCGCTTCCATGACCGTCCGCCGTGCGAGACCAAGGCCGAGAACCTTCGGTTCGCCGCCATCGGCAAACGCCAGCGCCGCCGGCGACGCGCCGGCATCGGGCAAAAGAACCATTATCGGTTGGCTCGGGGCCACGCTGTGCGAACCCTGCTGCATTGGATCTGCGATATACCTCGGCTGGGGCACCGGCGTTGATACTACAAGTGGCGCGTCTATTCTTGCCGCGTCTGGTGCCGGATAAGGAGGAGTCAGGTCATTTCTATTTCGTTCATCGTCGCGGGTTTCTTTGGCCTTGCGCTTGCCGTTTACCTGATCGTGTCTAGCGGCGCCGGCGAGGTGGCCAACGCCATGCTTGTCGTCGGGTGGTGGCTCCTGCCGATAACAGCCTATCACATCGTCCCAATGTCCTTCTCAGCCCTTTCGTGGCGAGATCTGCTGCCGCCTGCGACCCGTCCCGACGTTGTCAGTGTTACCTGGATCCGATGGATCCGCGAATCGATCAATTCGCTGCTGCCGGTCGCCAACATCGGTGGCGATATCGCAAGCGCGCGGCTGGCGCACCTGCGCGGCGTTCCTGGCCCGCAGGCTGCGGCCAGCATGGTTGTCGACACCACGGTGGGTGTGGTCACCCAGATGGCTTTCGTCATCGCCGGCGTTGTGCTGCTCATATTGCGGCCTACCGGTGGCGCTGCCCTCGAAGTGGTAGCCGGAGTGCTGCTTGGCGTCGGCGCACTTGTCGCCGCCGTTGCGGCATTCGTCCTGGTTCAACACAAGAACATGTTTGCGCGATTTGTAGAATTGGCGCGAAGACTGTTGCCCGAGCAATGGCTCGCTCATTTCGAGGGGAGCGCATCGGCAGTCGATGAGGCGGTTGTTCTGGCCTATCGCAGCGGAGCCGCGTTCTGGCGCGCAAACCTGCTGCGCTTTATCGGATGGGCTGCAGGCGCGGGTGAGATCTGGCTGGTGACCTGGTGCCTTGGTCAGCCTCTCGGTGCGAGCGACTCCTTTATCCTCGAAAGCCTGTCCTCCGGCGTCCGTGCGGCAGCGTTCATGGTGCCCGCAGCACTTGGCGTTCAGGAGGGTGGCCTTGTCCTGTTCGGCGCGCTGTTCGGCCTGCCGGCGGAGATCGGGTTGGCTATTTCTCTGTCGAAGCGAGTACGTGAGGTGCTTCTTGGTTTGCCCGGGCTGCTTTTTTGGTACTGGATCGAGGGGCACTATTTGCTGCGGCGGAACGGCCGGAGCGGGGAGTAGGCGCGCTCGCCATTGCAGTCGTTGGCGCTTCAGGTTTTGTGGTCTCGTCGAGCGCGGTTGCCGGCGAATCAATGACGTTGGGCATCCCGATCGCCTCACGCAGTTCCGCGCGCCGCGTCTGGTAGTAGCTCGAGCGCAAGAACGTGTAGAAATCGATGGATGCCTCCTCGGCCATTTTCAGCTGGCCGAGCCTGACGACCGTATCCAGGGTCGCGGTGGTGATCGCAATCCCGATCTGCGATCCGGTCAGCAGGCCGACCGGATCGCCAAAGCGGTCGACGACGTCGCCGACCGCGTCGCGTGTCGTGGTGGGTCCCCAATAGGGCCGAACCATATAAGGACCTTCGCCGACGCCCCAGACAAACAATGTCTGTCCAAAATCACCGGTCTGCTGCGGAACGCCTTCCCGGGTCGCGAGATCAACAAGGCCGCCGATTCCGAACGTTGTGTTCATCGCAAACCGCGCCGCAGTCTTGCTGGCGGCGTCGAGGCGGCCCTGCAGCAGATTGTTCACGAAGATGCGCGGCTCTTTCAGGTTGTTATTGAAATCGTGCAAGCGGTCGTGCACGGGCTTCGGCACGACTTTTTGCACAGTCTCCGCGACCGGGCGCAGAATTTCCTGATTCATCGCCAGCATCTGGCGATTGGCTTGCTCGTTAGGATCCTGGAGCGGCAGCGCCGCGTCGCGCGGGGTCGTGGCGCACGCACCCACAATGACAGGCAATGCGATCGTGATCGCCCATCTGCCCCAGACTTGAGCGCAACGCATCTACTTTCCCGCCCCTTTCGATCCCTCTACAGGCCCGAGGCTTGTCGAATCCCATAACGAGCGCACTGTTACGTACCGCGCCCATCGGATCCAGTCCGATAAATTAGCAGAGCCGCTACGGGATAAGTGTTACTTTTTTGTCACAGGCCCCAGTTTTAGGCCGTTATTTGCTACCGCTTGCTTTGTTTTGTGTCGCCAAAAGCGCCGGCTGGAAAAGCACGGCTGCCGCAAGCGTCGTCACGAGACACAGGGCCATCAGCTTGCCCATGCTCGAGGTACCCGGGTGGTGCGAGAACCACAGGCTCCCGAAAGCGGTCGCCGTAGTGCAGGCGCTGTAGATGACAGCCCGCGTCAAACTCGATTGCAGAAAATTCCGCTCACCGGCACGCCAGGCCATGATGTAGTAAATTTTGAACGCGACACCGACGCCGAGCAGAAGCGGCAACGCAATGATGTTCGCGAAGTTCAGCTGCAGCCCGATCAGCACACAGACCTCAAGTGTGACGACGATTGCGACGAGCAAAGGCACGAGCGTGAGCGCGACGTGGCTCCAGCGGCGAAGCGTAATGAATAGTATGAGAGCGATCGACGCCACGGACCAAATCGCGGCCTGAATGAACGCCTTGACGATGGTCGCCGCCGCCTCAATGACGAAGACCGGCTTTCCGGCCGCATCCGGCGCAACGTTGCGCACAGCTGCAACGAAACGTTCCAGGGTCTCATTGTCGTTGCCATCGCCGCTCGGCGCCACCTCGACCCGGTTCAAACCATCGGCCGAGACCCAGCGGCGGGTCAGCGACTGGGGCAGCGTCTCGATCGTCACGTGCTCGGCGGTAAGCAAGCTCCTGACCTGACGCAGTGTCGTCACCAGCGGCGCCACAAGAACGCGTTCGGCGTCGTCACGTGCCGCTTGCGGTCGCTTTGCCAGCGCCGCCAGGAGGCCCGCGAGTCGGCGTGACTGGATAGCAGCCGGGCTGTTGTCGGAGTCAGCCGCTGCGCCACTGAGATCGCGGGCCGTTGTGTCGATTGCTGAGAGTGTGTCAGCCGGCGTCGGCTTTGGTTCGACCTGGTCGGGATTGAGCGTATTCCGGAGAAAGAAGCTTGCGTCGTCGATGATGGCAAGCTTTTCGTCCTGGTCCTTGGGAATGAAGCTTTGCAGCGTCACGACGTGCGCGACTTCCGGCAACTGACGCAGGCGTTCGGCAAGCGTGGAAGCGCGCGCGGCGTCGCTTTCAAGAATGTCGAGCGTGTTCGGGCTGGTGTCGGGGTCGGCCATCAGGTCAAGCAGGGTTGCCACGGATTCGGTGTCTCTGGACCGCAGATCGAGGGGGTTGAAGTTGAAACGCAGACCCGCAAGCAATGGCAGGCCAAGGATCACCACGGCCAACGTCGCGCCGACAACCCGTTTGTGCTGCACTTCGAGAAAGCGGTCGACCGGTGCAAGTGCGGCATAGCCGATCGGTTCGGGCTCGCCCGGAGGCTTGAAAACGGCGAGCAACGCCGGCAGCAAGGTTACGGTTGTCGCAAACGCAATAATCATGCCCGTTCCCGCGATCAATCCCAGTTCGGACAGGCCGACATAGGCCGTTGGCAGGAACGAGTAGAAACCTGCGGCGATCGATGCTGCCGCCAGCAAAAGCGGCCCCGCCAGTCCTTTCGCGGTTCCGAGCAGGGCGTCTTTGAGTTCGTGCGATTCAAATCGCTCGGCGCGGTAGCGCACGCTGAACTGGATGCCGAAATCGACGCCTAGCCCGACAAAGAGCACGGCGAAGGCAACGGAAATCAGGTTCAGGGCTCCTACCATCAGGAGTCCGACGGCGGCCGTGAGGATGAGGCCGGCCGCCAGATTTACAAAGACGGCGAAGATAATGCGGGCCTTTTTCAGTGCGAGCCACAGAACCAGCACAACAAGCAGAAGGGTGATGATACCGTTCAGCGCGGCGCCGTCGGCAATCGTGGCGAATTCCTCATCCGATAGAGCGACGGATCCCGTGAGGCGCACCCGCACACCTCGCTCAGGTGTCAGCCCGAGGTGCGACGCCGCTTCGCGTATGGCCGCGGTCGCCCTGCGTCCCGGCTGCAAATCGTTGAAATCAAGGACAGGCTGGATGTTGATGAACCGGCGAAGCTCGGAAGGCTCCGGCGTCCGTCCTGTTATCAATTTGCGCCAGGAGAAAGCCGGATACTTTCCGTTCGACAGAGTTTCCAGCGCATCGGCGATTTCCGTCAGGGCTGGCCTCAGGTCCTCGAGTTTTGTCTTTCCCAGCCGCAACCCTTCGATCGATTGGGACAGTGTGCGAAGAACGCCTCGCAATGTCGGATCGGCCGAAAGAGTCCCGAGAAATGGCTGTGCCCCGATCAGATCATTTGCATCGCGGCGCACTTCGTCGAGGGAGTGAAATAGAACGCCATTCCGGGCGAAAAATTCGCCGCCATCGGGGCGGGAAACGGTTCGGATCACATCCGCACGGCGCGAGAGGTCGTTTGCGAGCGTGTCTGCTGCTGCCTCGGCGGCCTCCGGAGTGGCTGCGTCAACGACGGCAATGATCTGGTCGACTCTCCAGGGAAAAGCCCGGTCAAGAGCGCGTTCCTGTTGGCGCCACGGCAACGAGCTCGACAGAAGCTTGTTGCTGTCGGTCGTGATGGCAAAATAGGAGGCGAAATAGGCGGCGGACAGGACCGTAACAATGAGGAACGCAAGAATCACGAACCATGCGTGCCGTGTCGACAGGCGTACGGCCTGTGTGGTTCCGTCGATTGCCAGCTGATTGACAGTCTTGCTCATCGAATTTGCAAAAAAAGCATATTCATTTCAGGCTGTCGCCTACGTCTTGACGGGGCCTCAATCCAATTCCAAAACATTCCGCAGATACAGCAACTCGTGCCTGAGGAAAGGTGCAACGCCCTCGCAGGCAATGCCCATCCGGAAGAGTGGAAACCACGATGAGAGAGTCCGAATTCGACTTGCGTCATTTGACCGCAATCGTTGCCATGGCTGCCGCCGTTTTGGTCGCCCCGGTCCGATCGCATGCGCAGTCGTCTGCCGTGACACACATTCAAAGTTATTACCAGCAGATGATGCCGACGATCCAGCAAGCGGGCCGCCTCAGTGTCCGCGAGCGCGACAAGCGGTTCACACCCGCAATATCATCCGCCTTCGATCTTCCGACGATGACGCGGCTGGCAGTCGGGCCGGCCTGGCAGACTTTCTCACCGGCCCAGCAGGCCGCGGTGCGCGATGCTTTTGCGAAATTCATCATTGCCGACTATGCAAGCCAGATTAAGGACTATTCCGGTGAAAGCTTTGTCGTCGACCCGAATTCGGTACCGGAGCCGCGCGGTGGTGGTGAAATCGTGAAGACCAGGCTGTTGCAGCCGGGCGGCCGCACTGTGACTATCAACTACCTGGTTCGGGGCGGGCGCGTGATCGACGTCTATCTCAACGGAACTATAAGCGACCTCGCGACACGACGCGACGAATTTGCCTCAATCATCGCCTCAGGCGGAGCCGACGGTTTGATCAAGAGATTGCACGATCGGACACAGAAGCTGCTTGGGGGTTAAATTTCGATCGTTCGATGCCGGTTTGCCGATGGGTCGGCACGGTTCGAATCCTCGGCATATCGGAACCCGCGACGGATGAACACTCAGGGGAAGGTTCTCGTCACCGGTGCAAGCGGGTTCGTCGGCTCGGCTGTCGCGCACAAGCTTGTCGAGGCCGGCTTTTCCGTGCGCGGGCTCGTCCGTGAGAAGGGACCTTACTCGAACCTCGCCGGCATCGACATCGAATTTATCGAAGGTGACCTGCGTGATCGAACTTCGATTGATCGTGCAGTTGCGGGTGTGCGCTATGTTTTTCATGTAGCGGCCGACTATCGTCTGTGGGCCCCGGATCCCGACGAAATTTATGTCACCAATGTTGAGGGCACACGCAACGTCATGCAGGCAGCGTTGCGCGCGGGCGTCGAGCGCATCGTTCATACCAGCAGCGTGGCGACCATCGCCTTGCGCCACGGTAAGGTCGCGGACGAGTCGACCTCGCTGCCGGAAAACGAGGCGATCGGTGCATACAAGCGCAGCAAGATCGCGGCGGAGCGCTTGGTCGACTCAATGGTGGCTGAGCAAGGCCTTCCTGCGGTTATCGTCAATCCTTCGACGCCGATCGGGCCGCGCGACGCGCGGCCTACGCCAACCGGCCGCATCATCGTGGAAGCCGCCAAGGGGCGGATTCCGGCGTTTGTCGATACGGGACTTAACCTCGTCCATGTGGATGATGTGGCGAGCGGTCATCTCGCGGCGATGCGTTCCGGAAAGATCGGGGAACGCTACATTCTCGGCGGTGACAACGTCTTGTTCTCGCAGATGCTGAAGGACATTGCGGGGATCGTGGGCCGCCGCGCTCCCTGGGTGCGGCTACCCTGGCGCGCCCTGGTACCAGTCGCGTTTATTGCGGAAGCTGCAGCGGCGATTACGGGGCGTGAGCCTTTTGCAACCTTAGACGGGGTCTACCTGGCGCGATATCGCATGTTCTTTGCGTCCACCAAAGCCGAGCGGGAGCTATCCTACCGTCCGCGGCCATATATTGAGGGAATTCAAGACGCTCTGCAGTGGTTTCGTGCGTTTGGATACTTGAATTTCCCCTAGGGTCGGATACGAATGGTCTTTGCAGGGACCGTCAGGGGGGCGGGGATGCCAAGACCGTCGACTATTGTTGCTGTGACGTCGCTCGCGCGCGAAGCCTCGGTCGCGCGTGGTAGCGGGGTATCAGTGGTCTGCAGCCAAGGTGAGCGCCTTGGCACCGCTTTGCACGCGGCAATTCACCCTGGCGTTTCAGGCATCATCAGCTTTGGAATCTCTGGCGGGCTGCATCCGGAGCTTGTCGCCGGGGATTGGATCGTCGCGTCCGCGGTCAGGTATCGCGATCGCGTTATCGAGACTGATTCGAAATGGCGGCAGGAACTCTCCAGGCGGCTTCCCGGCGCGATGCTCGCGGACATTGTCGGTTCAGACGCCATGGTGCCGACGCCTTCGGAAAAATCACATCTCCATCGGACGACAGGCGCGTTCGCCGTCGATATGGAATCTCACCTCGCGGCGGAAATCGCCGCTGCGCATCAGATTCCATTTGCTGCCTGCCGGGTCATTATCGACGCGGCCCACAGGGCGCTTCCGTCCGCGGCAGGGTCGGCGCTGGACTCGAACGGTTCGGTGAATGTTTTTGCGGTAATGCGATCCGTACTGCTGACACCCAGCCAGCTGCCCGACCTCTTTCGCGCGGCATCTGACGCCTTCATCGCCGAGCGCGCGTTGAGAAAAGGCCGGAAACAGCTGGGACCGGGATTTGGGTCGCCATTTGTCGACGGACGCCCCGCTGAACGTGATTTTGCAGG
>Ga0081455_10000406_pt1 | contig 56681 bp, 55 predicted proteins | sample TabmetS3T2R1_FD_70207 | JGI IMG/M metagenome (GOLD analysis project Ga0081455, IMG submission 70207) | Tabebuia heterophylla rhizosphere microbial communities from the University of Puerto Rico - S3T2R1 | ecosystem: Host-associated > Plants > Roots > Rhizosphere ...
CGGCAGCGCCCCCTGGCGCGCCATCCCCTCGCATCCGGAGGGGCAAAGAGACCAAGGGAAGACGGGCCTGCCCGGGGCCTCGATAAAGAATACGGGCGATGGCGCGCGTCCTAAAAATTGGCTGTTTGAAAAGTGAATCGAATTGCGTGGCGGACGGCACGAGCAACACGCTCCGCTCATTCCCGCGCATAGCCGTTCGTAGAACGGCGTGCTTTCGCACGCCTATGGCGGGAATCCAGAGTTGCGGGGTCTGAACTTGTTGTCCTAGATGCCCGCTTTCGCGGGGATGAACGGGATGGGTTGCCGGTGCCGCAAAAGGGGAAGCCACGTGACTTTGGCCGGAAAGCCAGATGTGGGCATTCCGCTTAATCAAATCGCAATGCTGACGCGATAGACCTGTTGCCGATGCGAGGTTGCCCCAAGGATGTCATATGGGCGAGCCAACGCCAGCAACACCGGCCAGCAAGTATTTCGCTGCCACGGTCGCAATGATCGCCGGAGTCTATTTCTTCGCGGTCGGCGCCGGACTGCTGCCGATTCCGGGCGGACCATCCAACCTCAATGGCCCGCTATGGCTGCTGCTGTGTGTCGGACTTGCGTTTTTTTTCGCCGGTGCCGCCATCATCATCCAGATGCTCGGCCATGCCAGCGAGAGCGGCGACCTTCCGGCGGGAGCGCCGCTTTGGCTGCGCGCCACGCAATATCTGATCGGCCTCTGCATCTTCGTCTGCTTCGGCGCGATCAGCAGCTGGATCGCCTTCGGACCGGGCGAACGTCATTTCAGCGGAACGTTCATGTTCGTCGATGCGGCAACCAACGCCGCGATCGGACGGACCGTCTTCGGCGCAGGCGCGATCGTCATCTGGCTGAGCACCGCAGCGTTCGCCGCTTTTGGTTTCCGCAAACTGTTCGATCACGGCACGCCAAGCGCTCACTGATTTCCACCCTCACCGCTTGAAAAGGCCCATGATCTCGGCCTTGGCGAGCGTATTGAAGTGCAGGTTGAAGCCGACGACGGCAGCAGAGGTGTCGGCCTTCACGTCGATCTTGTCGGCCTTCACGGCGAACACCGTGAACAGATAGCGGTGCGGATGGTCGCCTTCAGGCGGGCATGGTCCACCATAGCCGGGCGCACCGAAATCCGTGCGCGTCTGCAGTGCACCCGCCGGCATTTTTCCGCCGGCACTACCGGCGCCAGCCTCGAGCTCGGTCACATTCGGCGGGATATTGACGATCAGCCAATGCCAGAAGCCCGAGCCGGTCGGCGCGTCAGGATCGTAGCAGGTGATGGCGAAGCTTTTCGTACCCGCTGGCGCTCCCGTCCATTTGAGATGCGGCGACCTGTTGCCGCCCGCACAGCCAAAGCCGAAGTCGGCCGACAGGATGAAATCTTTCCGAAGGTAGTCGCCGTCCTTGAAGCTGTTGCTCGTGACCGTGAACGCCATGTACCGTCTCCTTGAATCGATTCTTTCAGATCTTCCGACGTCTGCAGCCTAATCCCGCCCTGACGAATCGCAATGACCTCTTTTTTCTCGACCAACTGGTTCGATCTCGCAATTTACGTCTGCCTGTTCGTCGCCGTCGTCATGGGCTTCATGACCGGACTGCTGCGCAGCCTCGCAACGATCTTTGGATACATCGCCGGAATGGCCGTCGCAGTGGCGCTGGCGCCGCGCGTCACGCCGCTGCTCACGACTCATCTGAAAATGCCGACGGTGCAGACGTGGATTGTGATCGTGGCGCTCTTCGTAGCGGCGGGTGCCGGGCTTAGCGCCTTGCTGCGGTTGGCCCTCAACGAAATGGTCGGCCCCAACATCAGCGTTCCCGATCGCGTTGCCGGCGCGGCGCTCGGGGCGCTTCGTATCGGGCTGCTCGCTATCATGCTCGTCGTCGTTTTCGATCGGACGATCCCGCCGGGCCAGGAGCCTGCAGTCCTGAAAGGCTCGCAATGGCGGCCGGTCCTGTCGTCAGCCGCGCAGCGCGGTTTGCAGAAGCTGCCGCCGGAAATCGAGGCCTATGTTGACCGCCTGAAGAGATACCGCCGCCAATAGCGCCGACTACGGTACGCGCGTATCCCGCCATCACGCCCCCGAAGCCTTTGAACCTTTTCGTTGCCTCCCGCGACCCATGGGCGGACCGGGACGCTTGGTCGCGTCGCCGGCGGAAAGGCCGCGCCGTGCCGTCGAAAGATACATCGAAGAGAACCGCGAAAGGCTTTGCGGAAATTCTCAAAGCTGCGCGCGCAGCCGGCCTCACGGCGTCGCCGGAGCCTGATAAAGCAAGCGCCCGCAACGGCGCTCTTTATTATCTCGCGCTCAACGACCCGCTCATGTCTGCTGCAATACACAGCGCGCGTGAATCCCTGCCAGGGTTTCTCGCGCTCGCAAGACGTCCAGCACAGACTATGGAGCGGTTTGCGGTCAAGATTGCACTGCTCGGAAACGGCGGGCCGGAATTTTTCTGGATCTATCCCTTCGCACACGTCGCAGATCGTTTCATCGGTCAGATCAGCAACGCGCCGTTCACGCTGGTGGGTCCGCAAAAGGGCGACACCATTGCTTTTGGCAAGCGCGACATTGTCGACTGGGCCTACGTGGATGCGGGCGTGGTGAAGGGCAACTATTCCGCGCGTGCCATTCTCAGGGCAGCCCTGCCGCGCGATCTTGCCGCATTCAAGCGTCGCTTCGGCCTCGAATTCGATTTTTGACGGTTTCTCATGCGCTTTGCATAGCTGGCATGGCGGTAACTATTGCGCCCGCCGCGGCGTTGTGACTGGCGCAACCAACCCTAGAACGCTACCTTATTTCTGACAGGTTCCGTGTATCCAAGGGATGCGTCCATGGTGGAAGTGACCTACGAAATCGTCGAGCACGACGGCGGCTGGGCCTACAAGGTTGACGGCGTGTTCTCGGAGCCCTACCCAACGCATGCTGACGCGCTGGCGGCGGCACAACGGGCCGCTTCGGAGCAGACCGTTCCGGGCCACACGGAGACCATCGAATACGAAGACGAAAAAGGCCGCTGGCATACCGAGACCGCACGCGGCTCCGATCGTCCACATACACAGATCAAGGACAGATACTGACGCGCCGCGTGCGCAATATTCGGGGGAATTGAAATGGTTTGGTTGCGGGTTTTCGCGCTCGCGATATTGCTTGTGCCGGCTGTGCCGGCCTATTCGCAGTACCTTCTTCCATCGTCGGTAGAGACCATGCGGGACGTCGACCCGGGCGTCGACGACACCGGGCGCGCGGTCGAGCTGTCCACGGAGTTTCGTCGCAAGTCGGTGCTCTACCGCACCGAACAACCGGCCGGCACGATCATCGTCAACACCGCTGACCGCTACCTTTATCTGATTCAGGGTAATGGCACCGCGTTGCGCTACGGCATCGGCGTCGGCCGCGATGGATTCCAGTGGGGCGGCATCCAGAAGATTTCGCTCAAGCGCGAGTGGCCCGACTGGGTACCGCCGCCGGAAATGATCCAGCGGCAGCCGTACCTGCCGCGCTGGATGGCCGGCGGCCCCGGCAATCCGCTCGGTGCGCGCGCGATGAATCTCGGCGCGACCGTCTACCGCATCCACGGCACCAACGCACCGCAAACCATCGGCCAGGCCGTTTCGTCAGGCTGCTTCAGGCTGGTCAATGACGATGTGGTCGATCTTTACGATCGCGTGCCGCTCGGAACAAAGGTGGTTGTGCAGCATCACTAGCGCGGTCAGTCCCACAGGCCATAGCTTGACCATTTGTCCTCGGGGATTTCGGCACCAATCGTGAAATGGAATGCCACCACGCTCATGCGGTCGGGCGTCGACGTGCAGCGGTAGGACAGCGCATACCATTTCTTGCGGCTGCGGAACGCGCCGCCGGTGACCTCGAGCGTGTCGCCGGTGGCCTTCGGCTCGGCCGTCGCATTGGCGATAGCGCGGTCCGGACGATATTGTTTCTGTTCGGTGCGAATGCGCGTCATCGCGGTGTAGTCGCAGAGTTGCTCGAGCCGCTCCTCCGGAGCCAGCATCTTCAGGCTGCGTTCGAACCGCCCATCGGCAGCCACTGCGGTTGCCCCGAAGATCGTCGCGGCAACCACCGCCAGTCCAAACGCACGCATTCGCAATGTTCCCTTGGCCGCGATTCCGCCGCGGGCCATTTAGGCGTGGCGGCTGGCTAAGGGCAACCCATTCCTCGACTTTTTTCCCGCGCGCTGTCCGCCGATCGGTGGAGATGCCCTACATGGCGCGTTTGTAGAAATTGCTGGCCCGGCCCCTGCCGCCAGCCACGTTCGGATTGGTGTTGACGAATTCGTCAGCAGTCAACTTGTCGATTGTACGCACCTGCGCTTCACCGGCGAAATTCGGATAGCTGCTCGATACGATGTTGTACGTCACAGTCTTCTTTTCTTCGTCCACGCTGTAGGTGCCAAACAGCGAGATGCTCCGCCGCATGATCGTCGAATATTCTTCCGGCGTGCCGGTCAGGCGATTGTTGCTGGCGATCTTCGGCAGGTCGCCTGCGGTGTGGATTTGCGCGAATCGTCCGCCGGCGGTGAAAATCAAGATGCCCGTCGGCGTCTCACCGAAAGGAAAGGACTTCTTGCCGTCGGGCGCGACGACTTCGGCAACCACGAAATTCCAGGTTCCCACAATCTGGTCGCGCAGGCTTTTTTGCTGCGCGGCGGACGGCGAAGCGAAAAGCATCAAGGCGATGAGACCGCCGACTCCAATGACTTTCATGTCGTCCCCCGAATGTTGCGCAGCAACCCGCCGCGTCAGGAATATTTGGGATCGCGGTCAAGCAGCTCGATGGAAATGCCCTGCGGCCCGCGCAGGAAGCAGATCTTTATGCCGGGCCGGGGCGAATGCGGCTCCTGGGTGAATTCGACACCCTTTTTCCTCAGGTCGGCCGCGATTGCATCGATGCCCGAGACCGCAAGGCCAAAGTGATCGAGGCCCTGATAGGGCGTGACCGGCGCCGCGTTCACGCCGTCACCGGGATTGACCTGCGCCGTGAAGATCATGGCGCCGCCAAGCCTGATATCCACGCGCGGCTTGCCCTGCTGAGTCGAGCGGATCACCTCGGCGCCGAACATGCGCTCGAACCACTGCGCGGTGGCTTCCGGATCAGGCGTGCGCAGATGAACATGATCCCACTTATAGTCTGGCATTGGTCTTTCTCCGTTCTGGCTGTGCGAGCCTAGGCAGGGCCGAATGTCGAGCGCAACAGCCTTGTTGCACGGGCGTCCGCAACCGGACGATAATGAAGGGCGCACAATAATCGGGGAAAAAAATGACCACGCACAACCGCCGTAAATTCCTGCAGCTTTCCGCCGGGGTATTGGCGGCGCCGATGCTTGTTCGTCCGGCAGTCGCGCAGGCAGCCTGGCCGGCGGCACGCCCGATCCGCGCCATCGTTCCGTTCTCGGCCGGCAGCACCATCGACATTCTCGGGCGCATCGTCCTCGATCCGCTGTCGAAGCAACTCGGTCAGTCGATCGTGGTGGAAAACCGCGGCGGCGCGGGCGGCAGCCTTGGCTCGGCGGCAGTCGCGAAAGCGGACCCCGACGGTTACACCATACTCATCAACGCAGCCGCGCATTCCGGCGCACCTGCCGCTTACCCGAACCTGCCCTACGATGCGGCCAATGATTTCTCGGCCGTGGCAAGCTTCGGCAACGTGCCAAACGTGCTGCTGGTTGCTCCTTCAAAAGGCATCAAGACCGTGCAGGAGCTGGTGGCGAAGGCAAAGAGCGACAGCCTGAGCTTTGCTTCCGCGGGCGTCGGCAGCGCTACGCACTGGGCGGCGGAGCGCTTCAACGTCAGCGCCGGTCTCAAGGTCACGCACGTGCCGTTCCGCGGCGGGCCGGAAGCGCTCACCGAAGTGATGACGGGACGCGTCGATTATATCTTCATCGGCATTTCGTCCGGCCTGCCCTTCATCCAGAACAAGCAGCTGGTGCCACTGGCGGTCAGCTCCGCCAAGCGCTCGCCCACCCTGCCGGATATTCAGACGACGCTGGAGGCCGGCTACAGGGATTCCGACTTTATTTACTGGAACGGCATGCTGGTCCCCGCAAAGACACCGCGGCCGATCGTCGACCGTCTCTATACGGAGACCACAAAGGTGCTGGCACTTCCGGACGTGCAGCAGAAACTGACGGTGCAGGGTGTCGAGCCGGCACCGCTAACGCCGACCGAAATGGATGCGATGATCCGCCGCGAGATCGCGCTCAACGTCAAGATCGCGAAGGAAGCCGGTCTGAAATTCAATTGATGCATGACGGTCTTGCGTCGATTTCGCACGACGAAATTGTGACGACCGTCCGACCGCCACGCAATAGTTGCCCACAGGCCCGCGCGTGCACGCGCATTTCAATGCATATGCCGCCGCATTATTTGCTACACGTCGAACGGCTATGGCGGGGAAGACTATTCAAGCGGCAGGCGGCATTGTGGTGCGCAACGGCGCACGCCTGCTCATCGCCGTCGTGCAGCGTGCGAAGGACGAACTCTGGGTGCTGCCGCGCGGCAAGCTCAAGCGTGACGAGAACCCGCTCGCCGGCGCGCGTCGGGAAGTCGTCGAGGAAACCGGGCACCGCGTTCGCGTGCGTGAATTCGTCGGCGCCATTACGTACAGGGCGCGCGGGCGGCCGAAGGTCGTGCAGTTCTGGCGTATGCAGGCCGAAGCCAACCCGAGCCGGGACGTGATGGAAGACATCATGGCGGTCGAATGGCTGCCTCTCTCCGCGGCCATCCGGAAGCTGAGCTACCCCCTTGAACGGTTGTTCCTCAGCCATGTCGGCCCGAACATCCTGCGCTCCCGCCGCAAGGCCCGCAGCCCAGGACGCAAATCGAAACCGCGCGATGGTAATTCCAAGGCGCGCCGCCATGCTACTGCATCAAGAGTGCGGAAATCCGCAAGGGGGCCGACCGGCAGCGCGCGGTCAACAATGCTGCGACGTGTACTCGGACTGTCCTGAAACGAGCACGGTCGAAATAAGGCGGCCTGCCTGGAACTCGCCGCAAACCTTGCGAAAATTTAATCCAGGTAGAGCCAATATGCCGGCGATTCCAAATGGCCCATTCACAGGCCATTCACCCGCGAAACCGGAACCTCCCATTCACGCTGTTTGTTGATGTTTTGCGCAGATGCGCAGGAAACAAAGGCAGAGATCGTTGAATCGATACGAAGCGAACCGGAGGAGTTGCGCCATGACGAAGACGAAAACACTGACTGCTTTGGCGGCCGCCGCGACCCTTGGACTCGCGGCAGTTGCCGCTCCACAACCAGCCGAAGCCAGATATTGGGGTGGCGGCTGGGGTGGCGGAGCTGTTGCCGCCGGCGTGATCGGCGGGCTTGCTGCCGGCGCCATTATCGGCTCGGCTGCGGCAGGCCCGTATTATTACGGTGGATATGGTCCCGGCTATTACGGTGGATATGGTCCCGCCTATTACGGTGGTTATGGCCCTGGCTATGCTTATGCCGGCGGTCCGTATTACGGCCGCGGCTGCTATGTCACCCGTCAACGGATTTGGGACGGCTGGAATTGGCGCATAAGGCGTGTGCGCGTCTGTAACTAAGGCCTAGCCAAATCAGCAGAGTTGCGTAAAAGATAAGAAAAGGCCCGGATTCGGTAAACGTATCCGGGCTTTTTTTAAGGACTGAGTGGCCCGAGCGTTCAACAAAATTCTGACATTATGGAACCGCCACTATCCCGTTAGTGGGGACGCGTCTAGTTTAATCCAACATCTCACGCGGTCGGCATATCTGCCCGACCTGATCTGGAGGGAATACCCATGAAGAAGACGATGCTCGCGCTTGCGACCGTCGCCACCATGGCGGCCGGCACGATGAGCGCCCCGACGACCGCTGACGCGCGCTGTTACGGCTGCGCAGTCGGTGCGGGTGTGGCAGCAGGCGTGATCGGCGGCGCCATCATCGGCGGCGCGATCGCCAACAGCCAGCCGCGCTACTATGCGCCGGCACCGGGCTATGTGGTTTATGAGGGCTACGGCGCCCCCTACCCGGCAGGCTGCCCGGGTGGCTACTGGGCCCGCCGGCCACTCCGTGACGCGTATGGTAATTTCATCGGCTGGAGCAAGCCGCGATTTATCTGCCCTTAAGCATCGCGTAACGAATTTGGGTGGATGATCCGGGCCAAATGGTCAATCGGCCCGAGAGGACATCCATGAAGTATCCGATCATCGCGCTCGCCGCGGCCGCTACTCTGGCCGCGGCGTTGCCGTCTTCGGCGCAGGCACACTGCAGCGGCTGCGGCGTCGCGGCTGGCGTGGTCGGCGGCCTGGCCGCCGGCGCCATCATCGGCTCGGCAATCGCCAATAGCGGTCCGACCTACTACGTCGCGCCCGCACCGGTTTACGCGCCCCCGCCCCCCGCCTACGTCGCACCGTCAGGGGTGTACGAAGGCGGCGTCTGCCATATCGAAAGACAGCGTGTGTGGGTTGAAGGCTACGGCTGGCGGTCGCGCCGCATCGAAGTCTGCAACTGACGTTTCGGCTTATCGCCGCATGTGCTCGAGCACTGCGGCGGTCGGCCAGCAGTCGACCTTCAGTCCGTTCTTCTTCTGATACGCGCCGAGCGCCGCACGTGTGAGCATTCCCGCCTTTCCGTCGATCTTGTCCTTGTAGAGGCCGAGCGCCGTAAGCCGCCGCTGCATGGTCTCCACCTGCGTGGTCTTGAGTTGCTCGCTCTTGCTCCATTGCGTTTCGAACGGCTTGCCGCCGGCGATGCGATCGCTGAGATGGCCGACGAAGAGCACGTAGAGATCCGAGAAGTTGTAGTCCTTGAGGACGAAATAATTTTTCGGCGTGAGGAATGACGGGCCGTAACTCCCCTCCGGCTGCAGCAGTGACGCATCGAGCGCCAATTCCGCCGCGCTCAGCTTGCGGCCGTAGGCGGGAGCGAAGCCGAGCCTGATCCACTCGCGGACGGGCTTGATGACCTCGGGCATACCCATGCTGCAATCGGCGCTCGACGGCGCATGCACCTCGATCGCCCAGGGCTCGCCCGGACGCCAGCCTTTACCGACGAGCTGTTTCGCTGCTGACGCGAGCGCGTCGGGCACCGAGCGCCAGATATCAACGCGGCCGTTCCCGTCGAAGTCGACGGCATATTTGTAGAATTCCGATGGCAGGAATTGCGTGAGGCCCATGGCTCCGCCCCAGGACGAGCGAAGGTCGGCGCGTGGCACGCCGTCCTGCAGCATCTTCAAGGCATGCAGGAATTCGTTGCGGAAAAAATCCTTGCGCTTGCCGGTATAGGCCTGGGTCGCAAGCACGCGGATGGCGTCCCGGCCGCCAAATTCGCGCGCGAAGCCGCTTTCGCGCGCCCAGATCGCCAGCAAGATATTGCCGGGTACGCCGATTTCTCTCTCGATACGCGCCAGCGTGTCGCGGTATTGCGTAGCGAGTTCCCTGCCGCGCGAAGTGAACGCCTGGAATGCAGCCTCGCGCAAATACTGCGACGGCGTCTGCACGAATTCCGGCTGTTGCGGCTGCTTCTCAGGCTTACCCGGAATGGCGAGGTCGGGCAGCGAAAGGTCCGGCTCGAGGCCGCGTACAGCCGCATCGAAGGTCGCGCGCGAGACGCCGAGCGCTTGGGCGTCCGGCCATACGGATTGAAGCCAGCGGTCGAATGCAGCGTCGGCACGGGCGGAAACGGCCAAGAGTAGCAGCCACGTCACGACGATAACGATGCGTCCAGTCATGCCGGCAAACTAGTCCGAACCGACGCGTTGCTCCACCAGGAGCGGTCCAAACTCGGGCGGCGGGATGCGCCGTCGCGAAGCGGCTTCATAGGATGCGGCGACATGAAGCAGCACGTCCTCCTTTCCTGGCTCGGCGCGGAACACCAGCGAAAACGGCAGGCCAGGCTCGGGAATCGTGGTCGGTTTGTTCGACGGCACGTGAAGGTAAGACTTGCCGTCGGTGCTCAACTGATAGACCGGATCATAAACCGTGGTCACGAAGCCCGCCGGTATGAGCACCTCGGTAAGCCCGGCGTTCGGGCCGCTCAATGACTCCATCGTAAGGTTGTTGCGAAATCCCTGCCCTGCGCCGCCGATCTTACCGGGCGGCCAGGGCGTGTGGAGCCGCACCAGCACATCGAGGCGGTTTTCCAGCATCACCATCATGTCGGCCCGCCGCAAAAGTTCGCGCAACATGATGCGCTCGGCGATGTTCTGGCGCTCGCCGAGCGGGTTGCGCAGATCGGTGACTTCATCCCAGTTCAGCCAGCTCGCGCGCTGGTCGTCGCCCCAGAATTTCGACCGTTTGTTGAGCGCGGTGAAATCAGCGAGGGTCTCGATGAAGCCCTTGGCTTTCCAGTCGGCCGCGCGACGCGACAGGTATTGATTGATGTGGAATCGAAACGCGGTTTGCGGCGCCTGATGCTGGACCGTGGCAAGATCGAGATTGGAGGGCGGCGGGATGCGGCCTTCTGCCAGATCGAGCATATAGTCAATCGGCTTCATCTTGCCGGAGCCGAAGACTTTTCCCGGCTCGAACTCTGTCGGCCGGATCGCCGCCGCGAATTCCTTGAACAGGGGCTGTCCGTCGCTCGTCAGCCGGAACAGGATGTCGGGCATGATGATCGGCACCAGCCGCGCAAGCGCGACACGGTAGTCCACTGTCATCTGCTCGATATCAGGGTCTCGCTTCCACAGCAGGTCGGAGGATTCGACGAGCGTTGCGCCAAGTTTGCCCGCGAGAACAGATTTGATTTCCTGCGCCGCCGCGGTCGTGACCGGCACCTCGGTCAAATTGCCCGGTCGCACAGTCATCGACTCGCGGATGACGCCGATCCGCAGGCCCTTCAGCGAGTCGGTGGGCTTGGTGTGACGCGCGTAGCTATCGAGCACGGAGGAACGTGGCACCGTCGTGAAGGGGTCGCGTGGATCGTAATAGCCATGCTGGGGATCCTTGAGCGCGTCGAGCACCTTGGCCGCATCGCCGATCGTGCGCGCAAGGATGCCGGACCGGTCGACATGGATATCGGCGCCGATTGCACCACCATCGAACGCGAGCAGCGCCTTGTGGGGAAGGATAAGCGCAACCGCATTATGATTGGCCGGGCCGCGGCAGGACGCGCGCGTTTCCTCGCCCAGGCTGCACATCACCATATTGGTGGACACCGAGACGCCCGACCCCGAGCTTGAGCCGAGCGAGGCCGCGCGCGTCGTGTCATAGGGGTTGGATGGATTTCCGGCCCAGGTGCTGCGCTGATAGCCGAGCGTTGACGTGAGAACCTTGTCGGGCTTGTGCGGCCCGCCGGGGTCGTCGGGCCGGCCGTTGTATTCGGTATTCACCGCCTTGGCGAAGATGATCGCGCCTTTGTCGCGCAGCTGCTCCACCAGGACGTGGTCGCGCGCCGGAAAATCGATATCGTAACGAGCATCACCGCCGCCGGTCGAACGCATGTCTTTGGTATCGAACGGATCCTTGAACGAGAAAACGACGCCGTACATCGGCATCTTTTCGAGGTCGGGATTGCGGCCATAAGCGGCATCGAGCTCAGCTGCACGCTCGAGCGCATCGGGCAAATGCCGGAAATATTCGCACACCGGGGGGGCGCCTTTCGGCAACGATCCTTTCGAAGGATGCAAGTCGAAGTCGCCACGGCACGTCACCGAACGTTCGCCGCGAATGTTGAGCGTGGCCAGCGCATTGACCTGATCGGCATTTGGCCGACCAACGGTCAGCCCGAACTGTTGCTGCACCGAAGGATCGGACGCGGTCGCTTCCATGCGGCCGAATTCGAGCGGCGGGCCTTTGTACTTGTCGAGATCGGGCAACAGCTCCGAGCCTTTAACGGTTTCTGTGGGAAATTTCAGCGGCACGCCACCACGTACAGTGCCGTGCGCTTGAGGAACCGGCGCGCCGTCTCTTGTGACGAGCAGGTTGGATGTGCCGTTAAAGGCGCGCACACGCGCAAGGTAATGGCGTACGACGTCGACGCAGCTCGTCTCGCCTGCCTTGATCGCGGCATGCAGCTCGTCGATCGTCGCCTCTTCGAGAACGAAGGGCTTTTTCGGCGCGCGGATCGGCTTGTTCATGGCAGCCTTCCTGTCCCGCCAAGATTAGAGACTCAGATGAGAGGGTGGAAGCCGCCTAGCGCGAGAACTTCTTGTATTTGAGTCGGTGCGGAATGATGCTGTCCGTGCCAAGCCGGCGCATCTTGTCCTGCTCGTAGTCCTGGAAGTTGCCCTCGAACCACTCGACGTGGCTGTCGTCTTCGAACGCCAGAATATGTGTCGCGATCCGGTCGAGGAACCAGCGGTCGTGGCTGATGATGACCGCGCAGCCGGCGAAGTCTTCCAGCGCCTCTTCCAGGGCGCGTAGCGTGTCGACGTCGAGATCGTTGGTCGGCTCGTCGAGCAGCAAGAGGTTGGCGCCCGACCGCAGCATCTTTGCGAGGTGCACACGATTGCGCTCGCCGCCCGACAGCGTGCCGACTTTCTTCTGCTGGTCGGCACCCTTGAAGTTGAACGAGGCGCAGTAGGCGCGCGAGTTCATTTCCTTCTTGCCCAAAAGGACCATGTCGTTGCCTTCGGAGATTTCCTCCCAGACGGTCTTCTTGCCGTCGAGGCTGTCGCGTGACTGGTCGACGTAACCAAGACGAACGGACTTGCCGATTTTGATTGTGCCTTTGTCAGGCTTCTCCTGCCCGGTGATCATACGGAACAGCGTCGTTTTTCCCGCACCGTTCGGGCCGATCACGCCGATAATCCCGCCTGGCGGCAATTTGAAGGTGAGACCGTCGATCAGCAGGTTGTCGCCGAACCCCTTCGACAGATGGTCAAAATCGATCACGTTCTGGCCAAGCCGCTCGGCCACCGGAATGGTGATCTGAGCGACCGCGTTGACCTTGGCATTGGCGATCTTGAGTAGTTCCTCGTAGCGCTGGTAGCGCGCCTTGGATTTGGCCTGACGCGCTTTCGGTGAGGAGGAAATCCATTCACTTTCCCGGGCCAGCGTGCGCTGACGGGCCTCATCCTCGCGTTGCTCCTGCTCCATGCGCTTCTGCTTCTGCCCGAGCCAGGATGTGTAGTTGCCCTCGTAAGGAATGCCCCGGCCATGATCGAGCTCGAGAATCCAACCGGTAACATTGTCAAGGAAGTAGCGGTCGTGGGTGACGATCAGGATCGCGCCCGGATAGTTGCGCAGATGGCCTTCCAGCCAGTTCACGCTCTCGGCATCGAGATGGTTGGTCGGCTCGTCGAGCAACAGCAGATCGGGTTGATCGAGCAGCAGCCGGCAAAGCGCCACGCGGCGGCGTTCGCCACCCGACAGCTTGGTCACGTCGCTATCATCGGGCGGACAACGCAGTGCATCCATGGCCTGATCGACCTGGCTGTCGAGATCCCACAAATTCTTGGAGTCGATCTCGTCCTGCAGCTTCGCCATCTCGTCGGCGGTCTCGTCCGAGTAGTTCGACGCGAGCTCGTTGTACCGGTCGAGCAGCGCCTTCTTTGCGGCAACTCCCTGCATGACGTTCTCGCGCACGGTTAACTTGGGATCGAGTTGCGGCTCCTGTTCGAGGTAGCCGACGCGCGCGCCTTCGGCGACCCAGCCTTCGCCAGCAAAATCCTTGTCGATACCGGCCATGATGCGCAGCAAAGTCGACTTGCCGGAGCCGTTGACGCCCAGCACGCCGATCTTCGCGTCCGGGTAGAAGGACAGATGGATGTTGTCCAAGACCTTCTTCGAGGGCGGGTAGGTTTTGGTCAGACCCTGCATATGGTAGATGAACTGACGGCCATTCATTGACTTCGTGGAACCTTTCCGCTGCCGCCCGAATCCGCCCGGGCGCGCTCACGCGCAACCGCACGCTTTGTCGGGAAATGCGGGGCTGATGTAACGGCGGAACCGCAAAAGAGCAAGCGTGACGCGTCTCACCCACCTGTGCGGCCGAAGTAAACCTCTGGAAAGGCTGATTGCAGATAGGGTGTCAGTATAGCGTTCAGGTACCTGTTCTTAACCGCTTCGGTCTCATGATGCCCACGCATGAACCTCGGCGCCGGACCCGGCGACCAAGGGACAAGAGGACCGGATTGTCCGCCTTGTCAGTGTGGGAGTTGGATCATGGGTCGCGCTATTTTGGCTATCTCGGGTTCCGCGATTTCGTTGCTCCCCCGCCCGTTTGCGGCCGCCGGCAGCATCTTTGCGGTTTTCTGGCATGAACTTACCCGCGACGCGGTCCGTCCCTACCGGCCCGAACTACATTATATGCGCGGTCCCGGCCCTGCCTGGCGCGCCAAACACGGCCTGCCGCCGGCCTGAACCCCCTATCTTTTCGGTTTGCCCGCCCTAAATTGGCGCGCCTCGCAGGGGCGCGTACGTAGGGAGTTTCAAGGGTATGGTTCGGGCTGCAATTCTGGATGATTACCAGAACGTTGCGATGGGCCTCGCCGACTGGTCGCCGATCGCCAAGGACGTCGAGATCAAAGTCTTCAACAAGCCGTTCGGCAGCCAGGATGAGGCGATCAAGGCCCTGCAGGGCTTTACCATTGTGGTTGGCATGCGCGAGCGGACCCCCTTCCCGCGTAAGGTCATCGAAGCCCTGCCCGATCTGAAGCTGCTGATCACGACCGGGGCCAGGAACAATTCATTCGACGTGAAGGCTTGCTCCGAACGCGGCGTGACAGTCTGCGGAACCGGTGCTGTCGGCAGCCCGACCACCGGAATCGCCTTCGGCTTGATGCTGGAACTCACGCGCCGCATCGGCTTTGAGAACGCGCGACTGAAAGCCGGCGCGCCGTGGCAAACGACGATCGGACGCGACCTCGAAGGGCTCACGCTGGGCATCCTGGGTCTTGGCAAGCTCGGCCAGCGCTCGGCCGCGGTTGGCAAGGCCTTCGGCATGAAAACCATCGCCTGGAGCCAGAACCTCACAGAGGACAAGGCAAGGGCGGCGGGCGCGGACTATGTTTCCAAGGATGACCTCTTTCGCAACGCGGATTTCGTCACCATCCATCTTGTGCTGAGTGACCGCTCGCGCGGACTGATCGGTGCAAAAGAGCTGGGCTTGATGAAGAAGTCAGCCTATTTCATCAACACGTCGCGTGGTCCGATCGTCGAAGAGAAAGCGCTGATCGCCGCGCTTCAATCGAAGTCCATAGCTGGCGCTGGTCTAGACGTTTTCGATATCGAGCCACTGCCGCTCGATCATCCATTCCGCAAGATGGACAACGTCGTCATCACCCCGCATCTCGGCTATGTGAGCGAGCAGAATTACCGGAAATATTTCCCCGACATCGTCGAGGACATTCGTGCCTGGCTTGACGGCAAGCCGGCGCGGGTCATCGAGGCGAAGTAACGCCTCAGGCCAAGCGGAACAACTTCGCCGCGTTGTTGTAAGCGACGTCGGCGCGCACCGACTCGTCGAGTTGCACCGTGTCCATAAACGGGCCGGCGCCTTCCGCATCGAACGGATAGTCGGCCGAGAACATCACATGATCGCGCCCGAGCGCACCGATCGAACAATGCAATGGCGGGCCGTCATACATGCCCGAGGTGGTCACCCAGACATTTTCTTTGACGTATTGCGACGGCGGCTTCGGAAGGTTCCAGCCGTAAGGCTTTGAGCGGCTGTCGAAGCGCCAGAGCAGGAACGGCAAGGTCTCGCCAAGATGCCCAAGCAGCAGCTTCGCTTTCGGATAGCGATGGAAGACGCCACCCGAGATGATGCGCAGGGCATGTGAGCCGGTCTCCACGCCCCAGCCCCACATCGGCCGTACCAGCACATTGTAGCCCGAGAGCACCGGCAGCGGCGCGACCGGGTCAGCCGGATGAACGTAGACCGGTGCATCAAGAGCCGCCGCACGTTCCCAAAACGGATCGTAGGATCGGTCATCGAGATATTTGCCGTTCGTGTGTCCGTTGATCATGGCGCCGCAAAACTTCAGATCGCGCACACAGCGCTCAAGCTCGTCGGCAGCCGCCTTTGCATCCTGCATGGCAACATGCGCGAAGCCGGAATATCGGTCCGGGCGTTTCTGAATTTCCTTGGCCAGGAAATCGTTCGATGCGCGCGCCGCACGGACGGCTGCTGCGGCATCGCGCTCAGCCTGCACGCCCGGCCCAGCGATCGCCAGGATCGCCCGCGCGATGCCATGCTGCTCCATCATCTTCAGACGCTGGTCGCCGAAATCGGTCAGCGCCCCATAAAGCTGTGCCGTCTTGGCCGGCGCGACGTCGACCATTGTTGGCCGCCAATAGGGCTCTGTGGCCGGATCCAGGAAATGCTCCTCGAGCGCAATCTTCTTGATCATGCGGTTGCCTCTCCAAGCCGACGGGCTGCCTCATCTTTTCTCTTTTAGCTGTATCGGATTTTGGGCTAACGTGTCCCACGATGCAAGGCGGCTAAAGAGGGCCGTATGTTGTGTGGGTGGGCACTCGTAATGAATCGTCTGGTGACCAACGACAAAAGCCAGGTGCAGGTAATCGCCCGGGCAGCCACGATCCTGCGCGCGCTCGAAGAGGAAAATAGCGGCCTGAGCCTCGGCCAGATTGCACAGCGCGTGAACCTCGCACGCTCGACAGTGCAACGCATCGTTGCTGCGCTCGAAACAGAAAAGCTGGTGATCGCCGCGACGCCAAACGGCCGCGTGCGGCTCGGGCCCACGATCCTGCGACTTGCGGCATCGGTGCGCAGCGACTTCGTCGCGATGGCGCGCCCGTTCCTTGAGCGCCTGTCGGAAGAACTCCACGAAACCGTGGATCTTTCGACGATGAAAAAGGATCACCTCGTCTTCATCGACCAGGTGATCGGCTCGCAACGACTTCGCGCGGTATCGGCCGTCGGCGACACGTTCCCGCTTTACTGCACGGCCAACGGCAAGGCCTATCTGGCGCAACTCACAGACAAGGCCATCGAAACGCTGATCGGCCGCTCCTACGAGGCGCGAACTCCGAAGACGCTCACGCGATTCGACGCTCTGATTGCCGATCTCAGGTCGGCGCGGCGGCACGGCATCGCCTACGATCGCGAGGAACATACGCTGGGCATTTGCGCGGTTGGCGTCGCAATGCATGATCCACTCGGCAATGCGATTGCCATCTCCGTGCCGGTGCCGAGCCAGCGGTTTGCAAGCCGGCAGACACTGGTTGCCGAACGGCTGGTCGCCACCAAAAAGGCTCTGGAGGCTCACATGAATTCTTCGGCCGCCTGAATTCAGGCGCCGAAAACACGACGACATAACGCTTTAAAGGGAGGGAGCCGTGGCAAAAAGAATTCGCGGCGTGATGTTGGAAGAAAATCTTAAAAACAGCATGGGGCTGGAGTTCTACAACCTGTCCCACCGCTTTGGGTATCAGTCCCCGAACTGGCCGTACTTCGAGGACGTCAAGATCGAGCGCATCCACTACATGGCGAAGTCGGGTGTGCTGTCGCAGCGCATCACGACCTCGATGCACAACACGACCCATATCGACGCGCCGGCGCATGTCGTCCAGGGCACGCCGTTCATCGATGAGGTGCCGCTGCCGCATTTCTTCGGCTCGGGCTTTGTTGTGTCGATCCCGAAGAACAAGTGGGAGCCGATCACCGGCGACGACCTGGAAAAAGCCTGCGGCAAGATCGTCCTGCCGCGAGACGTGATCATCGTCAATACCGGCTGGCACAAGTTCTACGAGGACAGCGAAGACTATTTTTGCCGCGCCCCTGGGTTCGTGCCGTCAGCCGGCGAGTGGTTTGTGAAAAAGAAGGTCAAGGTGGTCGGTCACGACACGCAGGCAAACGATCATCCGCTCGCGACAGCGATCGGCCCGCAGCGCAATGGCCCGCTGCATCCGCATCTGGCCGAGGAATATCGCGAGTGGTCCGGTGGCCGCGACTGGAAGGATGATTTTCCCGAATGGGAGCCGGTGCACCGCATCCTGTTCAACAACGGCATTCTGGGCATCGAAAACGTCGGCGGCGACATCGACAAAGTGAGTGGGAAACGCTGCACTTTCGCATACTTCCCCTGGAATTGGGAACGCGGCGACGGCTGCATCGTACGCCTGGTCGCGATCATCGACCCATCCGGCAAATATCGCATCGAGCGCGGGAGGAAATTCTGATGATCATCCGCAAGCTTTCAGAGGCGAAACCTTACGAGGCGCCAAACCACCGTGGCTATGATTCTTTGCGCATCTATGGCGCGGAGATGGGTGGATCCCAGACCTTAATTTTCGGCATCTCGCATTTCCAGCCCGGTGGTGGTGCTGGACCTGACGGTTCTCCACCCGAAAAGATCTACCACGTACTCAAGGGTGAGCTGACTGTGATTGCAGGCGGTAAGGAACAGGTGGCGAAGCCGGGCGATACCGTCTTCATCGCGCCGAATGAAAACCGCGAGATCATCAATCGCGGCAAGGATGTCTGCACCATTCTGGTTGCGGTGGCGGCACCGCCGAAATAATGAGGTCCGTCATGGCCGAAGACTTCCTGAAGAATCCGCTGTCGTTGTTCGATATCAAGGGCAAGGCGGCGCTGATCACCGGCGCGACCGGCGCCTTCGGCGCGATTGCAGCCAAGACGCTGGCCAGTGCCGGCGCCAATGTCGTGCTGGCAGCAGGCCGCGCCGACGAACTGAAAAAGGTCGCAGCTGAATGCGAAAAGCTGGGGGTGAAGGTCGCAACCATCGCTACACGGCCCAATTCCGAAAGCGCGTGCGACAAGATCGCGCAAGCGTCAATCGATGCCTTCGGGCGCATCGACATCCTGGTGCTCGCTTCCGGCATCAACAAGGTGCAGAAGATCGTCGAGCAGAAGCCAGAAGACTTTCTGGAAGTGATGGACGTCAACGTCACGCAATCATGGCTGATGGCTCGCGCCGCCGGCAAGCACATGCTCAAGCAGGGCGGCGGCGGCAAAGTAATCCTGATGTCGTCAGCGCGCGGCAAGCTCGGCCATCCGGCCGGCTATACCGCGTACTGCGCCTCCAAGTCGGCGGTCGAGGGCATCACGCGGGCACTCGGCTGTGAATGGGGTTCTACTGGTATCACGGTGAATGCGATCGGCCCCACCGTGTTTCGCTCGCCGCTCACAGCCTGGATGTTTGCCGACGACGACCGCGGCAAGACCACGCGCGCTGCATTTCTCGCCCGCGTACCGAAAGGCCGGCTGGGCGAGCCGGAAGATCTCGCCGGACCATTGCTGTTTCTGGCGTCGAAAGCCTCGGATTTCTACACGGGCCACATTCTTTATGCCGACGGTGGCTATACCGCAGGATAACGAAACCGCGCACTGCTGATCGGTGCAATGAAACCAGGGAGGTGACAATGAGTGACCGCCGCACGATTTCGCGCCGCACGTTGGTCAAGTCCGGCCTCGGTGCAATTGCCGCTCCCGCCGTTTTGCGCGCGCTCCCGGCAGAGGCGCAATCACAGGTCATCAAGATCGGCCATGTCAGTCCTAGGACCGGCCCGCTCGCCGGCTTCGGCGAAGCCGACGGTTTCATCCTAGAACAGGTGCGGGCCATTGTGGCCAAGGGTCTGGAAAGCGGTGGCAAAACCTACAAGGTCGAGATCATCTCCAAGGACAGCCAGTCGAGCGGCAACCGCGCGGCGGAAGTGGCATCCGAATTGATCCTCGGCGACAAGGTCAACCTTATTGTCGCCTCGGCAACACCGGACACGACCAACCCGGTCTCCGATCAGGCCGAGGTCAACGAGGTGCCATGCATCACCACCAATTGCCCCTGGCAACCCTATTTTTTCGGACGCAAAGGCGACCCGAAAAAAGGCTTTACCTGGACCTATCATTTCTTCTGGGGGCTAGAGGACGTCATCGCGTCATTTCTTGCGCTTTGGGATGAACTCCCGACCAACAAAGTCGTCGGCGGTCTTTTCCCGAATGATGCGGACGGAAATGCGTGGGGCGATCCAAATCTCGGGCTGCCGCCCGCACTGACAAAGGCCGGCTACAAGCTGCACGACCCCGGCCGCTATCAGCTCATGAACAGCGATTTCACGTCGCAAATCTCGGCGTTCAAGGCAGCCGGCGCGGAAATCGTCACCGGCAATATGATCCCGCCGGACTTCGCGACGTTCTGGTCGCAGGCAGCGCAGCAGGGGTTCAAGCCTAAGATCGTCACCATCGGCAAGGCGCTTTTGTTTCCATCAGTTATCGAATCGCTGGGTGCGCGCGGCAACGGGCTCAGCAGCGAAATCTGGTGGACACCAAATCATCCTTTCAAGTCAGGGCTCACCGGTCAAAGTTGTCAACAACTCACCGACGCCTATACCAAGGCATCGAACCGACCGTGGACGCAGCCCATCGGCTTCCAACATGCCCTCTTTGAAGTTGCGATCGACGTGCTCAAGCGCGCGAAGAACCTGGGCGACCCCAAATCTATCCTCGATTCGATCGTAGCCACCAACTATCAATCGATCGTCGGCCCGATCCAATGGACGGGCGCGCCGGTGAAGAACGTCACCAAGACACCGTTGGTGGCGGGCCAATGGCAGCGCAGGAACGGCAAATTCGATTTGATCATCGCCGAAAACAAGACCGCGCCGAATATCCCAGTCGGAGGAAAATTGCAGCCGATCTCTTAGCGGCATCGTACCCCGATGGCTCCGGTCCTTGCGCTCGAGAGAATCTCGAAACGATTCGGTGCCGTCGTGGTGGCCGAGGAGGTCGATCTCGCGCTTAAAGACGGCGAAGCGCTTGGCATCATAGGACCCAATGGCGCGGGCAAGACGACGCTGTTCGGAATCGCGACCGGCACCGTAAGTCCAGATACTGGTCGCGTGATATTTGCCGGACATGATGTGACCAGGTTGCCGGCGGAGCGACGCTGCCGCATGGGCTTGGCACGATCGTTCCAGATTCCGCAACCGTTCTCCGGCATGAGCGTATTCGAGAACGTCGTGGTGGCTGCCGCATTCGGCGCCGGCGAGCGCGAAACTGCTGTTTACGATCGCTGCGCCGAGCTGCTCGAGCGTTGCGGACTGGTAGAAAAGGCGAACAGGCCCGCGGGCGGGCTGACTCTGCTCGATCGAAAGCGTCTCGAACTGGCACGCGCGTTGGCGACGAATCCGCGCGTGCTGCTCCTCGACGAAGTTGCCGGCGGGCTCACCGAGCATGAATGCACAGCGCTTGTCGCCTTGATCAGGGAAGTGCGTACAAGCGGGATCTCAATCATCTGGATTGAGCACGTCGTGCACGCCTTGCTCGCAGCGGTCGACCGGCTCGTGGTTCTGCACGGCGGCAAATTCATCGCCAATGGCGACCCGCAAAGCGTCATTCGCAGTCCACAAGTGACTGAAATATACATGGGAATTGACGCCGATGCCTGATGGACCGTTACTCCAGATCAGCGCCGTCGACGCGTTCTATGGCGATTTCCAGGCACTCTTTGGCGTTTCACTCAACGTCGGCGCAGGCCAGGTCGTCGCCGTTATTGGTGCGAACGGCGCCGGCAAGAGCACGCTCCTCAAATGCATCGCCGGTCTGATGCATCCGTCCCGTGGCGAAATTCTTTTTGGGAATTCGGCTACGACGAACACACCCGCCTTCGAAGCCCTGAAGCGTGGAATTGCGCTTGTTCCTGAAGGGCGCAGGCTTTTTCCGTCACTGACGGTCGAGGAGAATCTGCTGATCGGCGGCCAATCGCGCCACGCGGGACCGTGGACGTTGGCGCGCGTGTACGAACTGTTTCCGGTTCTGGCAGAACGGCGAACTCTTCCCGCGCCCGCGCTCTCGGGCGGGCAGCAACAGATGGCCGCGATCGGACGCGCATTAATGGGAAATCCGCGGCTGCTCTTGTGTGACGAGATCAGCCTCGGCCTCGCACCCATCGTCGTGCGTGATATCTATTCCCGGTTACCGCAGATCGTCGGGGAAGGGCTGTCCCTGATCATTGTCGAGCAGGACATCGTGCAGGCGTTACGCGCCGCAAACCATGTCTACTGCCTGCAGGAGGGCCGCGTCGCGCTGCACGGGGCTGCACGCGACCTTACGCGCGAAAAAATTTCAGCTGCCTATTTCGGGATTTGACCGGGATGCAATGGCTCAACGTCATCCTGCAGGGCGTGCTGATTGGCGGCTTGTACGCAATGTTTGCGGCTGGCCTGTCGCTCATTTTTGGCGTGATGCGGCTGGTCAACATCGCGCATGGCGATCTCATCGTGCTTGCGGCCTACGTATCACTGATGGCCACGCAGGCTTTCGGAGTGGATCCCCTCACATCTCTGTTGCTTGTCGTGCCGGTCATGGCGCTGATCGGCTATGCGCTGCAACGAGGCCTCCTCAATTACACGCTGGGCGACGATCTGCTGCCCCCGCTGCTGGTGACGTTCGGTCTCTCCATCATCATCCAGAACGGGCTTCTCGAACTGTTCACCGCCGACAGCCGCAAGCTGCAGGCCGGTGCCATTGAAATCCAGACTTTCCAGCTGGCGCAGAACCTCTGGATCGGCGCGCTGCCGCTGATTCAATTTGTCGTCGCCGTCGCAGTCATCGCTGGACTGCAACTCCTTTTCTATCGCACGGCACTCGGCCGCGCGCTGCGCGCGACGTCCGATGACCAGGCCGTAGCGCAGCTGATGGGCCTCGACACACGTCACGTCTTCGCCATCGCGATGGCCCTGTCCTTAGCGGTGATTGCCATCGCCGGTGTATTTCTAGCGGTGCGCGCCAATTTTGACCCGGCCATCGGACCCGCGCGTCTGATCTTCGCCTTCGAAGCCGTGATTATCGGCGGACTTGGCAGCATGTGGGGAACGCTGGCTGGCGGCATCATTCTCGGTGTTTCGCAGGCGATCGGCGCCCAGATCGACCCTGGTTGGCAGTTGCTCGCGGGTCACATCGTGTTTCTGACCATCCTCGCCGTGCGGCCGCAGGGTCTGTTTCCGAAGGTGTCCGGATGACCGTCGAGCACGCCACACGCTCCAGCCGCATCGGTGTGGCGCTTGTCGCCCTTGCCGCCATCGGTTTGGCGTTGGCGCCCTATTGGGGCGACCGTCAAACGCTGCGGCTGCTCGCCGAAATGTTCACGTTCATCGCGCTGGCCAGCCTGTGGAATCTGCTCGCCGGATATGCCGGGCTTGTATCGGTCGGTCAGCAGGCTTTTGTCGGTCTCGGCGGCTATGTCCTGTTTGCACTGGCAATGCTGCTCGACGTGAATCCAATTCTGGCGATCTTCATCGCCGGTCCGGTTGGCGCGCTGATCGCGGCCCCAGTTGCGTTGCTGATTTTTCGGCTGCGCGGCGCTTACTTTGCGATCGGAACATGGGTTGTGGCCGAGGTGTTCCGGCTGCTCGCATCGCAAATTTCGGTCCTCGGGGGCGGCTCGGGAATCAGTCTTCCGGCATCGGTGGTGCTCGCGATGGCGCCCAGCAGACAGATGCGCGAATTCGAAATGTATTGGCTCGCCCTGTTGCTGACGATCGTGATCCTGGCGACCATCTTTGCACTGCTACGCTCGCGTCACGGGCTCGCGCTTACAGCCATCCGTGACAATGAACTCGCCGCACAAAGCAGCGGGATTGGCGTATGGGGCATCAAGTTTGCGGTCTACATACTGACGGCGTTCGGGACGTCGATGATCGGAGCCTTCATTTTCCTGCAGAAGTTGCGCATATCACCTGATACGGCCTTCAGTGTGAACGATTGGACTGCCTTCGTCATTTTCATCACAGTCATCGGCGGCATCGGCAGGATCGAAGGACCGATTGTCGGCACAATTATTTTCTTTGCGCTGCGGCAGTCATTCGCAGGCCTCGGTAGCCTCTACCTGCTCATGATGGGTGCGGTTGCCATCGTCGTGATGCTATGGGCCCCGAAGGGGTTGTGGGGCGTAATCGTCGAGCGGCTCGGTTGGCAGGTTCTGCCGCTGCAGCGGCATTTGATGCTTGAGAAGGATACGCGAGGAAAGTCATGACCATTGTCGACATCTATTGCCACATCTACCCGGATCGTTTTTTCCAGGAGATGACCAAGGCCGCACCAAATCTCGAGAACATTGGAAAGCGCCTTCGCGGCGTGACCAAGCTGTTCGACCTTGATGCCCGCTTCAAGGAAATGGACGAGTTCGGCGACTACCGTGAAATCATCTCACTGCCGAATCCTGCCATCGAAGACATCGCACCTCCTGATGTCGGGCTTGATCTCGCACGCATCGCTAATGACTCGATGGCCGAACTTTGCCGCAAGCATCCGGATCGTTTCCCCGCCTTCGCGGCCGCACTGTGCCTCACCGATGTCGAGGGCTCGGTTGCTGAAGCGCGCCGCGCCATCAAGGATCTCGGCGCACGTGGCGTGCTAATCTATACCAACGTCGCCGGCGAGCCGCTCGACCAACCGAAATTCGAGCCGATCTTCGCGACAATGGCGGAACTCGACTTGCCGATCTGGCTGCATCCTGTCGGTACCGCAGCGATGCCCGATTATCCGGCTGAGAAAAAATCGCGATTTGAAATGTGGTGGTGCTTCCATTGGCCCTACGAAACGTCGGTGGCGATGGTGCGCATGGTGTTTTGGGGACTGTTTGATCGCTATCCGAAGCTGAAAGTCATCACGCATCACCTCGGTGGCATGATTCCTTATTACGACGGCCGCGTCGGCGCCGGCCTGAAGGTTCTTGGGCAACGGACTTCGGACGAGGACTATTCAAAAATCCTCCCGTCGCTGAAGCGACCGCACATGGACTATCTGCATGGGTTCTATGCCGATACAGCGATGTTCGGCGGCGGTCCGCACGCAACCCGGTGCGGACTCGAGTTCTTCGGTACTGATCAGGTGGTGTACGCGACAGACACACCGCTCGGCCCGATTGCGCCGACAATCAAAGCTATCGACGCACTTGGGCTTTCAGACGCGGACCGCAGAAAAATTTTCTCCGGTAACGCGGAAAAACTGCTCAACATGAAGTTTCAATAACGCGCGGACTGTTACGTCGGCTTTTTCTTCTTGTGATCCTTGCCTGAACCGACACCACTGACCGGTGTCCAGCTCGGCGGGTCGCTCGCCGGGAAGCTTTCATCGGAATCGATCACAACCTGATCTTCCTTGCGCACGATCCGCTCGCGTTCTTCTTCCGCGTGCTTTTTTGGCCTCTCCGACATGGAAAACTCCTGTTGGTTCAACGAAGGTAACCTCATTCCTGCCGAAAAGTTCCATTTGCGGCAATCAGGCCACCTCGCGAGCCGCATGCCCTCAAATCGGTAACGAATTTATTGAACTGCGCCCGCTTATCGGCCTCGTCCTCGATACGCAGGATGTACGAAGGATGGACCGTCACCAGCACGCGGCCGCCGCCATGCAGAGCCATGACGCGGCCGCGGATTTTATTGACCCTCATCGGGCGACCCAAAATGCTGCGCGCCGCAGTTGCGCCGAGCGCAATGATGATGTCCGGCTCTAGCAGCTTACGCTCGAAATCGAGCCACCAATGGCAGCGGTTGATTTCATAGACATTTGGGCGCTTGTGCAGACGCCTCTTGCCGCGGGGTTCAAACTTGAAATGCTTTACCGCGTTGGTCACAAAAACTGCCTCACGCTCGATACCTGCTTCTTTCAATGCTTTCGTAAGTACGACGCCGGCGGGACCTACAAAAGGCTTGCCCTGTTTGTCTTCCTGATCGCCCGGCTGCTCCCCGACTAACATGATGCGCGCCCGCGCGGGTCCTTGGCCGGGCACAACCTGCGTCGCATGTCTGTAGAGAGGACAGCGCGTGCATCCTTCTTCGGCGTCGCGCAGCGCTTTCAGTGATTTAATAAGGGTTGTTTTGGCCACGGAAGGCCTCCCTCGAGGCAACGAGCCGAGAGGGCACCCAGTTCCGTTACAGATCCTGCTTGATCCACGTGCCCTGCACGTCCTCGCACCAGTTGCCGACATTCCACTCGCCCCAAGCGCCGAGACCGCCCAGTTCGTCCGGACCGCAATAGACCGGAACGTGCACCACTGAGAGGCCGTCATGCTTGGACGCCATTTTTAGCGCACTTCGGAGGGAGTCCACGCTCTCTCCTCCAGAGAGCGCAAGGACGCCAGACACCGCCCCAGCGATGGTCTTGTAGTCTACCGCCACATGGTCGTTGGTGCGGAATTCGGCCTGGTATTGCGCCATCTGCAGGCCGGTAATTGCCGCCATCCGCCGGTTGTCGAAAATCACGATCATGCCCCGAACACGATGCTCGACGGCGTCGACTAGAATCTGCGGGTTCATCATGAACGAGCCGTCGCCGCAGAATGCGATTCCATAACGCGGCTTTTCTGCCAGCGCCCCGCCGAGCAACGCGCTCGCGGCGAAACCCATATATGAAGCTCCGGCTTCGGTGAATGTGTCGCCGGTTCGCTCGTCTTCGACGATCTGGAAGCCGTTCGCCTGTACGTCGCCCGCGTCAAAAAATTTTGCGGCGCCGATCTCTTTTGCAAAATCGGCAACAATCTTGATCGCCGCAGGCTGCGTCAGTACCGGTCTCTGCCATGCCTCGTCTCGCAGCGGCCCGCACGCGTAACGTTTCTGCTTGTAGGCTGACCACTCGGCCTTCTTGGTGGCGCAGGCCTTGAGCCACGGCCCCTTGTTGCCGTTCGCCTTCAGCGCCTCCAGCCTGCTGGCAAGGTGGTTCGCGACCGCATCGATATCGCCGACCAGCGCCACTGTCTTGTTGTAGTGAAGCGCATCCGCCAGATCGCCGTTGATGTTGATGACGGCCTGGGCGCGCCTATATCCGATTCCGGAGCAATCGGCCTGACAGACTGCGCGCGAGCCGATGACGATCAGCAAGTCAGCTTCGACCATTGCATAATTTCCACTGATTGAGCCTTTGGACCCGCCGACATGCATGTTCTGCGCATGTGCGTCCGATAGCACTCCGGTCGAGCCAGGCGAAAGAATGACTGCAGCGCCTGCAGCTTCCGCCAGCCGTCGTACCGCTGCATCGTGCCCGCGCGTGCCGCCGCCGGCCTTGATCGAAACCTTTGTTGCCTTCGTAATCATGCTGGCCGCCTGGTCGATGGCCGCATCGTCCGCCGGCGCAAGTTTCGGCAGTTGCGGCTGCGTCGGCAGCGCAGCCAGATTCATCGTCACCGGAGCGGGCTGTGTGTTGAGCGGGAGCAGCAAATAGAAGGGTCCAGCGCGATAGGGATGGTTCACGCATAGGCTGCCGCGGCGCAGCGCGTCGCGGAGTGCCTCCGGCGTATGAAGCACATAGGATTGGCCCATGACGGCGGTCATGCGGCCGAACAGGCCCTGCTCCTCTTTCGGCACCTGCTGCATGTTATAGCCTTCGCCGAAGGTCGTTTCGTCACCGTAGATGTGATAGACGCCGACGCCGTTCGATGCTGCGGCCAGCGAGCCGGCGAAGGCCTGCATGGCGCCGGGGCCGATGGACGTGACTACCGCCGAGATCTCGCCGTATTGCCACCGCAATGCGGTCGCGGCATGAGCCATTTCGACCTCGTTGCGGCAGTTGATCGTCCGGGTGACGCCCTCTTCCTCGTAAACGCGCAGCACGTTGCCGAGATCGGTCGAGCCGTGGCCGAAAATAGCGAAGTATTTACGGACGCCTTGCCTCAGCAGGCCGAGCACAAGCGCTTCGGACAGCGTGCACTCAACGAGCTTGGGCAGACCTGCCGCGATGGCCTGCTCGATGCCGCCGGACTTGGCGATTGCACGTGCGCGCGTCCGCATGCCCTGCAATGGATGGGCCTTCTTTGGGTCAAGCATCACGCAGTTCCCACGTGTTGCCGAAGGAATGGACCGACGATCTTATTCCACTCCCGCCAATGACGGCGATAGGAGTAATGCCCGCCTTCTTCCACAACAACGAGCTTTGAGCCCGCGATCGCCTTGTGCAGGTCCTCGGATTGATAAACCGGCACCGTGGCATCGTCGCGTGTGCCAATAACAAGAGACGGAGCACGTATTTTATGCAAATCGGCGCTGCGATCGTGCGACATGGTCATATCAAGCCTGCCGGCAAGGACCTCGACCGGCGCGACTGTCTTCAGTGCGCGCCGCTCCAGCTCCATGACCTTATCGAGGTTGTACCGGAATTGCATGGCGCCATTGGTGAACAGCGACGAAACCTTGACGTATTCCTCCGGCCCGTAGGAAAGCGCAATATGTTTGCGCGCTGTCTGCACGCGGATGATATATTCATCCGCCTTCACCCAAGTGTTGGAAAAGATGCAGCAGCTAAGTCGGTCAGGATAGTCGATGGCGAGGTTCTGCAGGACGCAGCCGCCCGTCGATGTGCCCGCAACATGCGCTTTGCCGATACCGAGCTTGTCTAGCAACGCGACAGCGTCGTGCGCGATTGCCCGGGTCGAATATGAGTCCTTTGGTTTGTCGCTGTCGCCGGCGCCGCGATGGTCGAAGGAAATGCAGCGATAGCGCTTGGAAAATTCAGCGACCTGGAATTCCCAGGCGTTGAGCAAGCCGACCAACCCTGGAATGAACAGGATCGCTTCGCCCTGGCCACGCTCTTCGTAATTCAGCGTGATATGACCGACATCGATGCGGGGCACGAATCGCTCCTATCCATCTCCTGCCCGTCAAACGACACCGCCGCGATGGCTGTCATCGCGGCGGTGCTGTCAGATGTCGGCATCAGTTCGGCTTACTGGCTTCCGCCGCTTCCTTCAGGGTCGGTGCCCAGCGCGGAATGTCCGACGCCACGGTCTTACGAAGATAGTCGGGGCCGCGCTCCGACTTCGGCGGCACAGTGCCGCCGAGCTTGCCGAGCTTTTCCGCCGTTGCCGGATCATCCAGCGCCTTGTTGAGCGCGTCGGCGAGCTTGTCGACGATTTCCTTCGGTGTGCCCTTGGGCGCATAGATCCCGCTCCAGATGTTGAGCTGAAAATCTGACACGCCAGCTTCCTTGGCGGTCGGGACATCCGGAATGGCCGAAAGACGCTGTGGGCCTGCCACCACCATGCCCTTGACCTTCTCGCCCTGGATGGCTGCCGCCATGACGATCGCCTGTTCGCAGGCAATGTCGACATGCCCGCCCATCAGATCGTTCATGCCGGGGCCCATGCCGCGATAGGCAACCATTGTCGGCTTGATACCGGCGACCTGGTTGAACAACAGGCAGGCCATGTGCGAGGTGCCGCCCACGCCGCCAAAGGCCTGTTTCACCTCGGGACCTTTCTGCTTTGCCCAGGCGATGAACTCTTTCAGGTCCTTCACCGGGATACTCTTGTTGATCGAGACAGCTGCGGGCGCATTGGCCGACATGCCGATCGGCTCAAAGTCCTTGGTCGAGTCGTATTTGAGATTCGGATAGAACGTCGGCGCCGCGATGATGGTGCCCATGCTCGCGGCAAACACCGTATAGCCGTCGGGCGCAGCCTCCGCGGCGCGCGTCGCGCCGATGGTGCCGCCGGCACCGCCGACGTTCTCGATCACGATGTTATGGCCGAGGTGTTTGCTCATGCCGTCCGCTGCGATACGTGCGACAATGTCGCTCGGACCGCCGGCCGGGAACGGCACGATCATCTTGATTTCACGGCTTGGATAATTTTGCGCGTGCGCCGCACTGGCAATGGCGAGCGCGGCGAGCGCTCCTAAGGCTTTAACCGCGTATTTCATTGTATCCTCCCTGCTTTATTCACGTTGTGCGCTTTGAACTTCCCCAGACCAACCAAACTCACTCTGCAACCTGCATGGCTTCGTTTCGTTCTTTCTCACGTATCGCCATTAGTACCTTTTCAGGCGTTGCCGGCAGCGACGTGATGCGGACGCCGACCGCATCGTAGATTGCATTCATGACGGCCGGAATGGTCGGCACCATTGCCGGTTCCCCCACACCTTTCACCCCGAGAGGCCCGATCGGATCGGGATCCTCAATGATGATCGAGTTTATTCTCGGCACATCGAGCGCGGTCGGCAGTATATATTTGGCGAAGCCCGACGTGCTCGTGCGGCCGCCATCAAGCTTGTAGTCCTCCATCAATCCTTGCCCGAGCGCCTGGACGATTCCGCCCTCGATTTGCCCTTCAACGCCTTGCGGATTGACCGCGCGGCCGACGTCGTGTGCCGCCCAGATACCCAGCACCTGCACCTCGCCGGTCACCGTATCGACTTCGACCTCCGCCACCTGCGCGCCGAAAACATAGGCCTGCCAGGGCCTTCCCGAACCATCGACCGGATGGAGATCGGTTGTGTCGGTGCCGAAGGTGGCCGAGCCGACTGGGACAACGCCGCGGTTTTTTGCCGTGCTCACGGCCTCGGCCATGGTAATGCGATGGTTGGTATTTTCGGCCCAGATTTCGCCATTGCCGCTGCGGATCGCTTCGGCATCGACGCCCCAAACATCCGCCATGACATCGACCAGCAGCTTGCGGGCCTCGCGCGAGGCGAGCGCGACGGCATTGCCGATCATGTAAGTCTGACGGCTCGCGCCGGCGTGCGAGGCCTCCGGCGCACGCGCCGTATCGTTGTCACCGATCACGACGTGCTCGGGCTTTACGCCCATTTCATGCGCGGCGATTTGTGCCAGCACGGTGAGAATCCCTTCGCCGATCTCGGTCACACCGGTCACAATCTTTGCGCTGCCGCCATCGTCGATTTCGGCCCAGGCAGCGGCGCGATCGATGACCGCGGTGCGGGCAATCCCGTACCAGCATGCCGCCATCCCTCGTCCACGTTTACGGGCCATGCGTCTACTCCGCCGCTTCCTGTTCCGCCGCCACCTTGAATCGCGCGCCGAGCGCACAAGGCGGGCGGATGTCGTCGCGACCAAGGTCGCGCCGTGTCTTACCGCGTGAATTCGGTGCTCCAGCCTCCCAACCGGACGCCTTCTCCAGTTCGTTGAGGGCGCGCGTGAGACTGACCGATGTCAGCTTGGCCTTAGTATGCGTTACCGCACCATCGCGCATCGCATTGATGCGACGAATCTCGAACGGGTCGAGACCGAGCCGCTCCGCGCAGATATCAAGATGAGATTCCGTCGCAAATGCCGTTTGCAGGGCGCCGAAGGAACGGAATGCGCCGGATGGCGTGTTGTTCGTGTAGATCCCGTAGGTATCGACTTTCACGTTCGGGATGGCATAGGGCCCTGCCGCAAGGATTGCCGCCTTGCGCATGACGCCTTCGGTCGACAGGCCATAGGCACCGCCATCGCAGACCATCTTCATTTCAAGTGCGCGTATGCGGCCGTCGCGCATCAAGCCCATGCGCAGAACGGTGCGCGATGGGTGGCGTTTGGCCGTGGAAATGATCGATTCCTCGCGCGTGAAGACAAGCCGGACCGGGCGTTGGGTCTTCATCGCGAGCAGCGCCAGCATGCCCTGGTAGATCATGTCCTCCTTGCCGCCGAAGCCGCCGCCGACGGGGCTCATGATGAAGCGCACCTTGGAGATCGGCTTCGCGATAATGCGCGCGAGCATATGGCGGTGGTGCGTGATGTTCTGGTCGGGCGACACGATGGTCACAACGCCGTCGTGATCGACATAGGCAAGGCCGGCCTCCGGCTCGAGGTAGGCGTGCTCGATCGGCTGCGTCGTGTAGGTCTCCTCGACGACCAGGTCGCTCTCGGCGAAACCCTTCTCAACATCGCCGACGCGGATCGGGATGTGCTTGGTAAGATTGTCAGGCGCGTAATCGTGTAATACCGGCCCACCTGGCTCCATTGCCTCGTCCGGATCGAAGACCGCAGGCAGCGGCTGGTACTCAACCTTGATGGCGGACAGCGCGCGTTTCGCAATAAGCATGCTTTCGGCGGCGACCGCCGCAACGGCCTCGCCGACATAGCGTACCTTGTCGCGCGCCATGACCGGCTGGTCGTTGACGAAAACCCCGAAACCGTCCTCGCCTGGTACGTCGGCGCAGGTGATGACGCCTTCGACGCCCTCCATAACTTCGGCAGCTGATGTGTCTATCGAGACGATGCGCGCGTGGGCGTGCGGTGACCGCAGAACTTGCACATGCAACATGCCGGGCATCGTCATGTCGCCAGCATATTTGAGCCGGCCGGACACTTTGCTCGGGGTGTCGATGCGGCGCACATTTTTGCCGATGAAGTCGCCTTCCTTGGCTTCGTCTTCGAGCAGCGCGTTGGCAGGCAGACGGCCGTTCTGCACGTCGCGCGCCAGTTCTACGGCATCGAAGATCTTCTGATAGCCCGTGCAGCGGCAGATGTTGCCGCCGAGCCGCTCCTTGATTTCCTCGCGGTCGGCGAACGGGTTGGTTCGCAGCGCGGCGGTTGCCGCCATCACCATGCCAGGGATGCAGTACCCGCACTGGCTCGCGCCGGTTTTGTGAAACGCCTTCTGCAGCACGCTCAGTTCGCCTGTCTTCGCAAGTGCTTCGACGGTGTCGATGGTCGCGCCCTGCGCCTTGGCAAGCGGGATCAGGCACGACTTCATCAGGACACCATTCACGAACACCGAACACGTGCCGCATTCGCCGGCGCCGCAGCCTTCCTTGTTGCCCGTGAGGTTGAGATCGTCACGGATGAAGTCGAGCAATCGCTGGTGCGGCTTGGCACTGCGCGCAATCTTCCGGCCATTGATGTTGGCGGAGAACTGGAGGTCAGGCATGGGCAGCCTCCAGTTCGGGCACCAGCACGCCAGGATCGGCGCCTGCCCGCTGCGCGGCATTAATCAATCCGCGCAGCATGAAGCCGCGCACGACATCGCGCCGGTACTCCCGGCGTGTACGCGAGGCGACGAGCGACATAGGCATATCCGCAGCGGCGTCCAGACGCTCCGCATTCAGCGGGCCACGGAGGAAGTTCTCGACGTTGGTCAATCGCAGCGGCTTCGGCCCGATGCCCGCGATCGCGAGCCGCGCATCTTCGACCTTGCAGCCGTCCCGATCGAGTTTGAGCAGAGCGGCAAGGCACACCAGCGAAATGACCAGAGACCGCCGATGTCCAACCTTCTCGAAGGCGCCGCCATACTCCGGCAATGCATCGCACTCGAGCGCGACTAACAATTCCCCGTCCGCCAGCGCGGTCTTGTTCGGTCCGATGACGAATTCCTGGAGCGGCATCGTGCGTTTGCCACGTGCAGAGGCAAGCTTGACGATGGCATTGTGCGCGAATAGGCAGGGGGTCACATCGGCGGCCGGCGATGCATTCACGATATTTCCGCCGACAGTCGCCTGCGCGCGAATTTGGTCATCTGCAAACCAGACAGCGCAGCGCGGCATTGCCGGCAAGGCGCGAGCAAGCGCGGGGTCATCGAGAAATCGCTGGATCGGCGTTGCGGCGCCGAGCCGCACCCGCTTGTCACCAACTGCGATTTCGCAGAGCTCGGGGATTTTTGCGACGTCGATCAGCACGGGAATATGCACATCGCCCGCCCTGCCCTCGCGCGCCCAGGGCAATGTGTCGGTCGCACCTGCGACGATTCGATAGCTGCCGCGGTTGGCTTTCATCACGGCGAAGGCTTCGTCCAGCGAAGCCGCGCTTTTGTACTCGTCGCACGTCAGCATCGCGATCCTCGTCGTCCCTTCCGCCTGTGGAAGGGTTGAAGCGTCACTCGGCAGCTTCCTTCTGGGTAGCGCCCATCTTGGCCTTTACAACGACCTTGATGGCGTCCTCCACGCGATCCTTGGCATAGCGGATCGCGGTCGGAAGCTCCTCGAGCGGAAACGTGTGGGTGTGAATCTTGGTCGCGTCAAAGCGCTTCTGGCGCATGTAGGCCTCGGCGCGGTGCGTCGCGCTTTTGCCCTCGCCGCGAATGCCATAGACATAGATGTTGTTGCGCACGATATGCGCGACGTCGACCGGCACTTCCTCGTGCGCGAACGCCGCGAGGCAGACACGGCCGCCCCGGTTGACCATGCGAACCGCGTCGTTGACCGCGCTGGTGGCGGCCGAGCATTCGACCACGTAGTCGACGCCTTTGCCGCCGTTGAGCTTCTTCACCTCGGCTACGACATCCGGTGTCTTGCGGATGTTGACGACGTGGTCGGCGCCTAGTTCACGGCCTATTTTCAGGCGGTTATCGCGGGTGCCGGTCAAAATGACCGGCTGCGCGCCCAGCGCCTTCGCGACTGCCACCGCCATCAAGCCGATGGGACCTGGGCCGGTGACACAGACGCTTTCGCCGGCAACGAGACCGCCGAGCTCGGTGAGCGCATACATCGCGGTGCCGGCGGTGACGACGAGCGTGCCCTCTTCGTCCGACATTTCGTCCTGAAGCGAGACCAGCGTGTTGATGTTGTTGACCTGGTATTCGCAAAAGCCGCCATCGGTGGTGAAACCATTGGCGCGATGGCCTTTGTCGACTTCGCCATAGTTGAGGCCATAGTTGTGACAGGACGTGTACATGCCCTCGCGGCAGCGTTTGCACTGGCCGCAGCCGGCATGGATCTCGACCGCGACCCGCTGGCCGATACTGTACTCATCGACGCCGGGCCCGAGCGCCACGACCGTGCCCATGTATTCATGGCCCGGCGTGAAATTCTTGTTGAACGGCAGCCCGCCTTGAATCGACGCCGGAGGCCCGTGATAGATGATCTCGAGATCCGTCGCGCAAATCGCCACCGCGTCGATGCGAACGAGAACCTCCGCCTTTTTTGGCACAGGCACTGACTTCTTGGCAATGCTGAGCTGGCCGGGTTCGCCAAGTACCCAGGCGCGCTGCGTGTCCGGAATTGGAAATTCGTTGTGGTTGGTCTTCACCCCAGCCGGTGTGTACATATTTCCTCCGATAACAATCTTGTGCTTTGCGCAATCTAGTTGGCGGCGGCCTGCGGCCGTTCGCCATTTTGCGACCCGGGCTCGCCGAATTCGGCCGACAGCCCACGGGTCGCCGCCGTGATCTGATCCCGCATGAGTGCAATGTGTTCGTCGCTCGCGCGCATTGTCGGCGTCGAAGCGCTGATCGCTCCAATCACGGTGCCGGCCTGGTCGCGGATCGCCGCACCGACGCAAATGACGCCCGGCAGATATTCTTCGCGATCAATTGCGTAGCCGTTGCGACGGACAATCCGCAGCGACTCGAGCAATGCGGGCAGCTCGGTGATCGTCTTGTCGGTAAAACGCTTCATTCCGCTCGCGAGGATGCGCTTGATCTCGTCTTCCGGCAGCCAGGCCATGATGGCCTTGCCGACAGACGTTGCGTGTGGCGCCTCCACCTTGCCGATCTTGCCGGTGTCGACGCGGACTGCGTGGCGTGCCTCGCGCACGGACAACGTGACGACGCTGTCGCCCTGCAACGCAGCGAGATGGACCGTCTCGCCGGTCGCCTGATTGACGGTTTCGAGATAAGGCTGTGCCCGGCGTGGCAGATCGACCTGCAGACACGCATGCCCGAGATAAATGATGCGTGGTCCGAGCGCGTAAAGGCGCCGTCCCGGCACCTTCGCCGCGAAGCCGCGCTGAATGAGCGTGGCCAGCAAGTGATGGCATGTCGAAATGTTGAGACTGGTCCGGTTGGCGAGATCCGTCAGCGTCGCTTCACCGCCCGCTTCCGCAATGGTCTCCAGCAGAAACAAAGCGCGGTCGACGGATTGGATGCTGTGACCGTCACCTTCCCGCGCGCGCGGAGCACGCGATTTGGCGCCGGGGCCAGGCAGGATTGTTGCGTTCATTGGTCGTCTCTCCCTAGCCGGGAAGGGAAAATCCTCAGCCCGAGGGAGTCAAGGCTTTTTCAGCATAAGGAACGCAGTTTTCATGATGTAAAACAGACAAAAGTTTGGATTTACAGTGAAATCTAACGGTCAGAAGTCAGTCCCAGTTCTATTTCGAGTGCTCCGCAGAGCATCTGGCCGAGCAATATGTGCATCTCCTGAATGCGAGCGACCGTCGCCGAGGGGACCAGCAATACATAATCGGCATGCGCAGGCATGGCGCCACCGTCATTGCCGCCCAGCGCGGCGGTGACGAGTCCCATCGCTTTCGCCTGCTTCAGACCGGCGATGACATTCGCGCTTTTGCCGGACGTTGAGATGGCGACCGCAACATCGCCTTTCCGTGCGAGCGCCTCGATCTGACGGGCAAATATTTTCTCAAATCCCAGGTCGTTGCCGGCTGCCGTGAGTGCGGAACTGTCTGTCGTCAATGCGACCGCCGCGATTGCGGCGCGATCTTTTTTGTAGCGAACGGTCAACTCGGTCGCGAGATGCTGAGCATCAGCCGCGCTGCCGCCGTTTCCAAAAAACATCAACTTGCCACCGCCGCGGATTGACGTCGCGCATGCCTGCACCAGCTTTGCAAATGCATCGGACAATACCGCTTCGGTGCGGCGCGTGACGTCGCTATGCTCGGCGAACTCGGCTTTGAAGAATGTAGTGAGGTCCACTGCAGCTCTCTTCACGCTGCCTCGCCGCGAAATTCAGGAACTGCATCACGCAATACATTGTAGATCACCGTGCGCTCACCGCGCACGATGCCCTGCTCTAGGGTCGCTACCCAGGCACGGATCGCTTCGAGCGAGGGTGAAACTGGCTTAGCAGCAACGATACCTGGAATGCCGATCTCGGACGTTTCCTCGCCACGCGCAAAAAGTATTTCGTGCAAACGCTCGCCCGGACGGATGCCGGTGAATTTGATCTTGATGTCGCGCTCCGGCTCGAGGCCGCTGAGGCGGATAATGCGCTCGGCCAATTCGACGATTTTTACAGGCTGTCCCATGTTGAGGACATAGACCGATGCATCTCCGTTCGGCTGCTCCGATGCATGACTCGCGGCCGTTACGACAAGATCGCAGGCCTCACGAATCGTCATGAAGTAACGGACCATATCGGGATGCGTCACCGTCACCGGACCGCCCGCCTCGATCTGCGCCTTGAATTTTGGAACAACTGAGCCGTTGGAGGCGAGCACGTTGCCGAAGCGCACCGAGATGAGTCGCATCGGATGCTGGATGCGGCGCGACAGTTCGCTGTCGAGCGCCTGACAATACATCTCCGCCAAGCGCTTGGTCGCGCCCAGCACGGAAACGGGCTCGATGGCCTTGTCGGTCGAGATCATCACCATCGCCGTCGCGCCGGCAGCTGCCGCAGCATCGGCGACGTTGATCGAGCCGAACACGTTGGTCTTAATCCCCTCGTCCCAATCCTGCTCGAGCATCGGCACATGCTTGAGCGCAGCCGCATGAAAAACGATGTCCGGCTTAAATTGCTCGACGAGGGTGGTGATCCTCTGGCGGTCGCGGACATCGGCAAGCCGGCCCAGAATTTCCGTGGAACTTTGTTTGGCCCTCATTGTCTCCAGAACTGCATGAAGCGCCGGCTCGGAATGCTCAACCACCAGCAGGCGGCTCGCACCGAAAGTGACAATGCGATCACAGATTTCGGAGCCGATCGAGCCGCCCCCACCAGTTACGAGGATGGTTTTTGCACTTACAAAATTCTCGAGTCGCCGGTAGTCGATCTTCACGCTCGGCCGCAGAAGGAGATCTTCGACAGCGACCGGCGCAAGCTGGACGGCTGGCCCTTCGGCATCGAGCGACGGAAGCTGGCTCATGCTAAGGCCAAGCTTCCGGGCGCGGATCAAAATGGCCTCGGGCCGTGCCTCCGGCGTCAGTGCAGAGGGCGCAAGCACAAGCCGCGTCACGCGCTCGCCGCGGCGCTCCAGATCGGCCACAACTTGCTCAAGGTCATCAATGTCACCCAAAACGCGCAAGCCGCGGATTGATTGGCCGCGATCCGCCAAAGACGGCGAGAGTATCCCGACAGGCCAGATTTTTTTGACCGCACCGCTCTCGATGCTGCGCAGCAGCACCTCTGCGTCCGCGGCACGACCAAGAACAAGAGTTGGTGTCGCATCCGCGACCTTCACGCGCTGCAGCGTTCGCGCATAGTGGAAGTACCGATAGACGACGCGCAGGCCGCCCAGAAAGAACATCTGCAGAAACCAGTATAGCAGGATGGAGATCTTGCCGAAGTAGAACGTGCCGTAGAGATTCGGCGCCAACAGAACGTAGTCGAGCGCGAGTAGCGACAGCGCCAGCACAGTCGAGGCGCGGAACAAATTGTAGAGGTCGGGGACCGATGTGAATCGCCATTTGTTCCGGTGCAGCCCGATCACAAAGTAAACGACCGCCGCGTAGACCAGAAAGGCTGGCAAAAATCTTGGAAGGCCGCGCAGATGCTCATCGAGCTGGGAATCTTCAAATCGCAGGAAAAAGGTGGCAACTATTGCCGCCGCAGTCGCCAGTAGATCGTGCACGATAATCAGAATTTGGCGCGATGTAAGTCTTGTTATTTTCATGTCGCTCAGTACACGACATTCGCGTTTTTGAGAAAACCCCAGACGTCGACGACTGGCTTTCCCTTTAAATCGGCGCGCCCGTAAACGGAATGCGGCGTGCAAAGGATCAGGATGTCGCTGCGTGCGACCACCTGCTCGAGAGGCAACAACGCGGGGTCGGTCGTTACAAAAGGATCCGTCGTTAAGACCTCACGCGCCAGCATTTCCAAGGATCGTTTGAGCTTGTAGCTCAACGAGGCCCGCGTGTCGTCGATCTCGGCCTTGAATGCCATTCCGAGAAGACCTACGGTCATCTTAGAGATGTCGTATGACCGCCGCAGATCGTCGACAAGCTGAAGCACAAAGCCCTCATTGACCTGCATCGCGGCATGACCAAGGCCAAATTGATTGCGTGCATAGGCCGCAAGTTGCATCGTGTCCTTGAATAGGCAGGGACCGGCGGAGAACCCCGGGCCCGGAAAGTTTTTCGCGCGCGGATAATTCTGCTTCATCGCGCGCATGACCGCCTGATAGTCGGCGCCAGCCGATTTCGCGATCATGTAGAATTGGTTGGTGGCCGCGAACTCAATATACCGGTAGGCGTTGTTGAAGAGCTTGGCGAACTCAGCCTCGATCGGCCTGACGATCACGAGCTCCGGAACAATTTTACGGAATAGCGCGCTTGCCTGCTGCTCCGCTTCCGATGTGGTTGCGCTGATGATTTGCGGCATCTCCCGCAGCTCTTTGACGCCAAATCCCTGCACCACCCGCTCTGGGCAGAACGCAAGACCGTTTTTGCGGCCAAGCCGGTTTAGGTAGTCCTGAAGCCAGTCGGTCGTCCCCGGGTAGACGGTAGAACGAAGTATCAGCAATTGCTCGTCGCCGATATTCGGCAGCAGACTATCGATGCAACGCTGGATTTCGGCTTGCACCGGATTGAGGAATTCATCGACCGGCGTGCCGATTGTGACAATGACGGGCCCGGTGCGGCCGATCTGGTTTGGAGAAGATGTAAAAATAAGTCTCTTGTTCTCGAGGGCTTTCGCCAAAAGCGGTCCCGCGCCATGCTCGATAAACGGCAGCTTCCCCGAACTAAGCATTGAAAGTGCCGTCTCGTTGAGGTCGTTGACGTTAACGGTCAAACCCGCGTCCGCAAGAGCCAGGACGAGCGGGATGCCGACGTGACCCGCACCGCCGACAACGGTGAGATCAGCCGTCCTTGCGTCCGTCGGGACAGAAGGCACTCTTTTGGTCGATGCAATATTCAATCAATCCCCTTGTTGCCGGCTTTGCCCGTCATTTTAGCAAACTTCCGTCTGGGAACCTGGGCTGCGACCGCAAACCGGTTAATCGACCGATTCACAAGGACTTAGCTATCAAATTCTGGTGGCGAGCGACAGTCGGTTGGCGCACGCACAACCGTGCCAAGGCCGCGCGATTGGAGTCCATTTGCACGCTTAGATCGACGGCCAAGGGCTCGTTCTGCAAACGCTGCTAACGTTTCCAACCACCCCGCGACCCGCCGGCGACTCCTAGGTGGCATATCGATGGGCAAGTGCCTCCGATCGCTCAGAGCGAAGCCGTCGTGTGTACCGCCAAATAAAAATCCAAACGATCAACGCAAACAGGTGGTCCGGCACCATAGTGATTTGGCTGTTCGCCGGAAGGTACGCCATCATGAGCATGAGGATTGCAAAGACGACAACGCCACAGTCGTTCCGCGCAAATACGGCGTCGCGCCATGAGCCGCCGAAGAGGCCGCCGATCAACAGCATGAGGATCGGCACCATTGGGAATGAAATGTCGTTTGCAATCCAAGGGAACATCGTGCTCCAGCGGTGCTCGTCGCTCCATCCGATCTCTCGCAGACGATAGGTATAGCTGCGCTTGTAAAAGTCTTCATCGCCGGTCCAACGAGTATAGGCGGCCATTGCGAATGGAGCGTTGCCGAGCCCCCAGGTCGATCTGAAATCGTCCAACGACAAGGCCAGTGCCAGGCCATAATAGCCTTGGGTGAAATAGGCCATCGCCATCGCTGACGTGAAGCCTAGCCGTTCGTCGAGCGGACTGAACCATGGATGCTCGAGGTCCGCGCAAATCTCGTTGGGAGTATTGTCATTACCGGCGAGGCAGAGTGTGTTGACATCCTGATAGCGCTCCATCTTGCGCTGCGCGAACAGCGAAGCGGCAACCCCCAACAAAACAAGGCTGATGACAATCGCAACACTGTAGCGTCGCAATAGGCTGCGCAATGTGATTCCATCGTGCACGATCTTCCGAGCCAAGATTACAAGGCCGGTGGCGCCCCCGACGGCCACCATATCCGCAATCTCCCGATCGGTGCCTCGTAGGATCGAAGAGACTGCGATTGAGCCAATCGTTGCCAGCATGAAAAGACGCAGGCGCGTGGTCATCTCGGCCCAATGCAGAACGCCGAGCGGGAATACTGCGAACACGAGGGGCCAGGTTAGAATACGGGCAAGCGCGATCGGTCCGCGTGATCCGGCTGTGAGCTCCAGTTGATCCTGTAAGGATCGATAAGCGGCACCCTGATCGCGCAGAGCATCCAGAACCTCCCAAGGCGTCCGGCCGGTATAAACCGGTGCCGCCACGAAAAGAATGATGAGGCTCGCGGGCGCGCCAACCCAGATAACACGGCGCCATCCGACGAAAGAAGTCCCCGCTGGCACCCTTGCGGCCGCGCGGCGGAAGCCCAGCCAAAGCGCGAACATTGTTACCGCTAAGAAGCCGAAAAGAACCGGCCAGTTGTCGATCGGCCAATCGAATGGCCCGAAGACAAAAGCGAAGACCGTCGCGGCAACGTAGAACAGCACGAGCCGAATCGGCAGGCTTTGGATTCCGGTGGACCTGGTCGACATTGTTTCAAATGTTGCTTTGCACTGTGACGACCGTCAAGCAATTTGGCGAGGTGAAATGTGCGATGGTACGATATCGCTGCATGACCAGCCGTTAAGAATGAAGGAGACGACCGTGCGCGTTGTTGTTCTCGGAGCGGCCGGGATGCTGGGCCACAAATTATTGCAAAGACTACAGGCGGACTACGAGGTTGCCGGGACGATAAGGGAGTCTGAGCCCGATGCTACATTGCGACGGGCGCTGCCCCGTATCGAACTCTATCCGAGCGTTCAGGCAAGTGACCTGTCTTCAATCGAGCGGGCGATCGATGGCTGGAAGGCGGATGTAGTGGTGAACTGTATCGGCATCATTAAACAGACGAAGGCTGCTAATGACCCACTAACATCAATCGCGATCAATTCGTTGCTTCCGCATCAGTTAGCGCGCCTTACTGCGGCGCGTGGGATCAGGCTTATCCACTTCAGCACTGATTGTGTATTCAGCGGCCGCCGCGGCAATTATCTTGAGGATGACATTCCGGATCCCGTGGATCTGTATGGCCGCAGCAAGCTGCTTGGTGAGGTTACCAACCCTAATACATTGACGCTGCGCACCTCGATCGTCGGCCGCGAGTTGCGTGGACACCTGGGACTGATCGACTGGTTTGTGTCCCAGCGCGGTCGTCGGGTCAAAGGCTTTGTCCGCGCGCGCTACAGCGGACTGACGACAACCGTCATGGCGGACCTAGTTGCCCGGTTGGCCCACGCTCATACCAAGCTTGAAGGACTTTGGCAGGTCTCCGGGGAGCCGATTACCAAGTTCGGCCTGTTGCAGATCGTCAATCGTGTGTACGGACTGAATATCGACGTTGTGCCGGATGAATCCTTTGTTTGCGACCGACGGCTAGATGGCACGCGGTTCCACAAATATACCGGTTGGCAACCACCCTCGTGGGAAGAAATGGTCAAAGGTATGCATATGGACGAAGCCATGTACGCCGAACTAGGCATGTGATGTGACCAAACTCGCTGGTTTTGCAATTACACCTGCTTTTGTTTGAGTATCACTCCACCAAGCATGCCGACACCGAACACATAGAGCCAGCCTTGGCTGAAATCAAATAAGTGCGAGTTGAACAACGACCCCACGACGTTGCTGACCACGATGATCAATCCGTACCAACCAACCAACGTCCTTTCGCAAAACAAAGTCAAATGAACGATCCACATTGAAATGAGCGCAAGGGTCCCGACGAGGCCGAGCTGGATCGCCACAGCCAAAATCTGATTGTGCGGATTGCCCGTGACCTCCGCAGCTAGCCCGGCGTGCCCCACGGCGCTTCGTCGGAATAACGTCGCGATTGTTCCTGTTCCGTGACCGATCACCGGCGCCGTGTTGACGAATTCAACCGACTTCCTCCAGAATTCTAGACGCAATCCAGCGGAAGTTTTGGCAGTGCTCGCGGGATAGTCATGCACCTCCTCGACGAGGAGAGTAACACGATCGCGGACGGAGGGCGAAGATGCCCAGGACAGGGTCGCAAGCGCACTCCCGAGAATGGCGACGACGAGCATTCCCTTCCAGCCGAACTGTCGAAATCCGAAGACCAGTAGCAGAACTACAATAATGACAAGAGTGGTGAGGCTGACTGCAACATAAATAATATTGGCAATGAAAAATGCAGCGACGATCACGGCTGCTAGTGCGAGTTGCGGACGCGCTGTACGCCACGCTACCGCCTGTCCCAACAAGCCAAGGGCGCAGATCGCGAAGATTCCGCTTTGCAGGATGTAGTCCTTGACGGGAATCCCGACGTCGGCCTTCGGGTTCCCGAAAAATCCTGGATAAGGTGTCAGCCAGGACAGTATGAGCAGAGCAAGCGCCGAGCCAAGGAATCCAAGGATCGCCCATCTCGCGCGCTCCGAGCGGCGAAATTGCACGAGCAGCAACGGGATCAGGAGTAGCTTATGATAGCTCCTGAGAGCCCCGAAACGTTCATGCCAATCGACGTCGGCCCACAACATACCGACGACAGCTAGTCCCCAGAGCAGCACTGGCACGCCGCCAACCGGAGCCATTATTTCTCGCCGCAGCGACGGAATATCGAGGATGGGGACGACGGCGATAAGCCAGAGCACAATTAGGATGGCCGTCAAAGACGTCGACCATGGTAGCGCCACCGCAATAGCTACAACGAACCAATCGGCTGCGTCACCACGTCGTACTTGATCGATGACAAGGGTAAAAGGTCGTCTCACGGCCCCTGTCATGTCATGCACCGTCTGCCAAGTCTTGACTATGAATAACGCTCCTGATCATGTCAAAAAAGCATCGTCGGAAATTCAGGACAAGCGCGGGATCCACTCGGTTAGTCGGGAGCAGGGAATGCGAGAACGCCCGCTCTACGGTCTTTTCGCCACCGGCGGATTCGGCCGCCCCGTCATGCCAATCTTGCTCGAGACGGCGCGCGAACGTCATGGCGATGCCGCCGATGTCGTTTTCATAGAAGATATGCCGACTGTGGAACAGGTGAACGGTGTCCGCGTTTTGAGTACAGACACCTTTCTAAACTCGCCACAGGCAACCACCTTCTTCAATGTCGCGCTCGCCGATCCGCATCAGCGCAAGGCCGTATGCGAACGCTTCCTCGGTGAGGGTTTCAAGCCGGTGTCCATAATCAGCCGTCAGGCAATCGTGATGGGCCCTGCGGAAATTGGTGAGGGATCGATCATTTGTGGCTTCTGCACCATCACGACCAACGTTCGGATCGGGCGATTCTTTCACGCCAACATATACTCATATGTCGAGCACGACGCCGTGATTGGCGACTACGTGACCTTTGCACCGCGGGTCAATTGCAACGGCAATATTACGATCAAGGATCTCGCCTATATCGGAGCTGCGGCCGCGATCCGTCAGGGAGACTATGGTCGGCCGACAGTGATTGGGCGTGGGGCGGTGGTTGGGATGGGTGCAGTCGTGCTGAACTCGGTGCCGGATGGAGAGACGGTCGTGGGCAATCCCGCAATGCCCATTCGCAAGGGATCTACGCAGAATCGGCGCTCTGGTCGCTCGCGTATCGTGCGCTGAGCCGAATTCGGTGATTTAGCGCTGCGTGCTTGTTGTGATATTTCAATTGCTTCCACAGAATTTGCTCGCTAAACCGTCCGATGCCACCGGGGTTGTTTTCAATTCCAAGCTGCGTACGCGGGCGCAATGAGAGCGTCCGTGATGGCTCTGAGAGATCCTTGAATGTTCCAAGGCAATGTCTTGCTGATCACCGGGGGGACCGGCTCATTCGGCAACGCAGTCTTGCGCGCATTCTTGCATTCAAATATCGCCGAGATCCGCATTTTTAGCCGTGATGAGAAAAAGCAGGACGATCAGCGAAAATTCTATCGCAGCGAGAAGTTGAAGTATTACGTCGGCGATGTGCGAGACTACGCCAGTGTGCTCAACGCTACCCGCGGCGTCGACTACATTTTTCATGCTGCAGCGTTGAAGCAGGTGCCGTCGTGTGAATTTCACCCGATGGAAGCAGTCAAGACGAATGTCAGCGGGACTGAAAACGTGCTCGAGGCGGCGATCATGAACGGTGTACGCCGTGTCATATGTCTCAGCACCGATAAAGCAGTCTATCCGATCAACGCGATGGGCATTTCCAAGGCCATGATGGAGAAAGTCATGGTCGCAAAGTCCCGCAATGTTGATCCGGCGCGAACCGTATTCTGCTGCACTCGCTACGGCAACGTGATGGCGTCTCGCGGATCGGTTATTCCACTATTTGCCGATCAGGTCCACCGCGGTCAGCCGATCACGATCACCGATCCAACCATGACACGCTTCATGATGACTTTGGAGGATGCGGTCGAACTGGTGTCGTTCGCATTCCGCAACGGGAACGCCGGTGACATCTTCATTCAGAAAGCACCAGCCGCAACGTTGCAGACCGTTGCGGAAGCCCTGCTCCAGGTGCTCGGCAAATCCAAACATAGGATCGAGATCATTGGGACTCGCCACGGGGAAAAACGGTTTGAGACTTTGCTGAGCCGGGAGGAGATGGCTGCGGCTGAGGACTTGGGGCGATATTTCCGTATTCCACCCGATTTGCGAGACTTGAACTACGGAAAGTTCGTGGAGCAAGGTGAACCAAGGATCTCTCAATTCGAGGACTATAATTCCAACAATACCGAACGTTTGGACGTCGGACAGATGAAGTCGGCTCTGCTCAAGCTCGGCTATGTGCAGAAGTTGCTTGCGGGCGAGACGCCCAACGGCGAAGACTAATCCAGCGGGTGTCGGGGTCGAGGTCGCCGAATGGCTCACAAGAACAGTGAGATACCTCGATTGAGGGTAATGACGATTGTCGGCACCAGGCCGGAGATCATTCGCCTTTCCCGAGTCATCGCGAAGCTCGATCAGTACTGTGACCATCTGCTCGTTCATACGGGCCAAAACTACGATGCCGAACTTAACGAGGTCTTCTTTCGCGACCTCGAGATTCGAGCACCCGATGTGTTTCTCGGAGCCGCGGGCGAAAGTGCCGCAGAAACGATCGGCAAGGTCATCATCGAGGTCGATCGCATTCTTGCGAAAAGCAGGTTCGACGCTGTGCTCGTGCTGGGCGATACCAATAGCTGCCTTGCAGTGGTCCCCGCAAAGCGCCGCAAGGTGCCGGTCTTCCACATGGAAGCCGGGAACCGCTGCTTCGACCAACGGGTGCCCGAGGAGATCAATCGCCGGATTGTTGACCACGTGGCCGATATCAATCTCACTTACTCGTCCATTGCTCGTGAATACCTGCTGGCAGAAGGATTGCCCGCCGACCAGATCATCAAGACCGGTAGTCCGATGTACGAAGTGCTTTCATACTATCGAGCGAAAATCGAGCGATCGGACGCTCTTGCCCGCCTTGGATTGCAGAAGCACCGCTATTTTCTGGTAAGCGCGCATCGCGAAGAGAATGTCGATGAGGAGACCCGCATTCGCCGCCTGGTCGAGGTTTTGAATACTGTCGCGGAACGCTATCAGGAGCCGGTAGTCGTAAGCACGCATCCGCGCACCCGCAAGCGCATCGAGAACTATAAACTCGCATTCGACCCGTTGGTGCGGCCGCTCAAGCCATTTGGCTTTCTCGACTACATAAACTTGCAGACGAACGCTCGCGTAGTTCTCTCCGACAGCGGAACCATTACCGAAGAATCATCGATCCTCAATTTTCCGGCGCTCAACATTCGTGAGGCGCACGAGAGACCTGAAGGTATGGAGGAAGGAGCGGTGATGATGACCGGCTTCAGCGTCGACCGCATCCTGCAAGGTCTCCGAATCCTGAGCGATCAGCCACGCGGCGAGCAACGCAGTCTTCGCATGGTTGAGGACTATTGTGTGCCGAACGTGTCGGATAAGGTTGTTCGGATCATTCACAGCTATACGGAATACGTGAAGCGCACTGTGTGGAAGCAGTATTGATCACGCCGATGCGGATTCTTTACGCGACCCAGTGGTTCGAGCCCGAGCCCATCCTGAAGGGGGTCTATTTCGCGAAACTGCTCCGCACGGGCGGTCATGATGTTCGTGTAGTCACGGGTTTCCCGAACTATCCCGGGGGCACGCTTTACCCTGGATATCGGCTCAAGTTCATCCGCCGTGATTCCATGGACGGCATCGCGGTCGATAGACTTCCGCTTTATCCCAGTCACAGCCGCTCCGCACTCGGCCGCATTTTGAATTACGTTTCTTTCGCCGTGTCGCTGACACTCTATGGCCTCTTCACGCGCAAAGTCGATGTTCTTTACGTCTACCATCCGCCGCTGACAGTCGGAATAGCCGCAGCAATTGTTGCCGGGCTCCGCCGTATTCCATTCGTCTATGCAATCCACGACATGTGGCCGGACACACTTGCAGCTTCGGGGATGGTCACTAATCGAGTCATACTACGAATTGTCGATCGGCTGTGCCGCTGGGTCTATGCCAGAGCTGACCGCATCATCGTGGTGTCGCCCGGCTTCAAACGAGCGCTTGTTCAAAAAGGAATTCCGGAGTCGAAGATCACGCTAATTTATAACTGGCCTAATGAAATGGAAGCACGCTCGCGAGACAGTACCAATCTCACGGCGTTTGCTCTTGAGGGGCGTTTCAACATCGTCTTCGCGGGAAATATCGGTCCGGCTCAAGGACTGGAGACGGTGCTCAAGGCAGCAAAAATTGTCGAGACGAGCGCGCCGCAAGTTCAGTTTATTCTTGTTGGCGACGGTATTGAGGTGAATTCGCTTCGCGCATGTGCAACCAAAATGGGAGTGCGGTCCGTTCGCATCATGCCGCGTATTCCGCAGTCGGAAATTGGCAGTTTGCTGGCCGCTGCCGATGTTCTGCTGGTACAGCTTAAAGACGACCCCCTGTTTCGCATCACAATTCCCGCAAAGACGCAATTCTATCTCGCGATGGGCAAGCCGATTCTCATGGGTGTGAGTGGTGATTCCGCCGACTTGATCGAAAGATCCGGAGCGGGGTTGGTAGTGAAACCGGAGGATGCGTCGGCGCTTGCCGATGGCGTGCTTGAATTGGTGCGGCTTTCTAAAAAAGAGCTTACGGCGATGGGCATCCGCGCGCGGACCTTCTACGAGAAGGAACTCAGCGCGGCCGAGGGTATTCGTGCCACACTTGAGGTCCTTCATTCCGCCGCTTTAACGCGCAAACGCGGTCTCATTGTGAAGCGTGGCCTGGATGTGACGGCCGCTTGCGCCGCCCTTATCTTTCTCAGTCCATTAGTTTTTGCCACGGCCCTCGCCGTTGTGCTGGATCTCGGCGTTCCGGTGCTTTTTCGACAATCGCGCTCGGGGCTGCATGGGCAACCCTTTTGCCTGTATAAATTTCGAACGATGCGCGAACTCCGTGACGCGTCAGGCGAGTTGTTGCCGGATGCCGAACGGATGACGCCTGTTGGTCGAATGATCCGCAGGTTCAGCCTAGACGAGTTGTTGCAATTCTGGAACGTATTGCGCGGCGACATGAGCATCGTCGGACCGCGTCCTTTGCTGACAGCCTATCTCGATCGTTATACGCCAGAGCAGCGTCGCCGCCTCGAAGTCAGGCCCGGGATCACTGGTTGGGCTCAGGTCAATGGCCGCAATGCCATTTCCTGGGATCAAAAGTTGAACCTCGACGTTTGGTACGTAGACAATCGTTCCTTAGCGCTGGACCTGAAAATTATTGCCATGACAATTGTAAGAACACTTCGTCGTGAAGGCATTTCCGCGGAGGGTCACGAAACGATGCCCGAATTTCGTGGTACGCTCGACCTTGGCAATGATCCGAGTAATTCGAAAACATCGTAGCTCGCCATCCTCATTCGAACAGCATTTCGAAGGCGCACAAGAAAAACAGCCGGAAACTGAACGATGCGCATCTTGATGCTATGCACCAAATATCCCCTGGAATCGAATGACAGGTATATGACCAATGAGCTCGCAGGAGCGCTCGTTGCCGTCGGTCACTCCGTTCAAGTCGTCGTCACCGACTGGGATGCGCCTTTTGGCTCACCCGCGGCCGTGGTGCGATCTGAGGACGGAGTCGATGCCCTTCTCATCTCACCACGCGGAGTAACCGGCCTCGGCCGTTTTATTGAAAGAGCCAGCAAGTGGACCCTTTCGTCCTTGTTTGCGCTGCGCGACATGCGAAAGGCGCTCGATCACCAGTCTTTCGATCTGCTCGTTTGCTTCACGCCCTGTGTGACAGTTGCCGCCCAGCTCTTTTGGGCGATGAGGCGGTGGAAAATGCACAGTATTCTGTTCGTGTACGACTTCTTTCCATTTCATCATCGCAGCATCGGCCTTGTGCCCAAGGGTGTGGTGTTCGAGGTTGCACGATGGCTTGAGGATCGCCTGATTCAAAAGTTTCGGGTGATAGGATGTATCTGGCCAGACAACATTGTGTATCTCAGAAATCATTATCATATCCGGCCACAACAGCGAGTCATCTGGACCCCGCTCTGGGGTGAAATCGCGCCGCCGCCGCCTCGGCCGAAGGAGGCGATTCGGGTGCAGCATGGTTTGCCTTTAGACCGCAAGATCCTCGTCTTCGGTGGCCAGATTACCGAGGGTCGCGGGATTGAGGAAATGCTCGCCATGGCGGGCATGGCGAAAATCGCACGGCCCCAACTTGCTGTACTCTTGATCGGAGAGGGTCGATTGGTGGAGTTGGTGGAGCGTCACATCGCTTCTGGAGGTGACAACGTGCTCTATCGCCGTCGCGTTCCGCGTGCGGAATATCTCAGTTTGATTGCGGCTTGCGATATAGGACTTGCGTGCACGGTCGCTGGTGTCGACTCCTCGAGTTTCCCTTCCAAGACGATCGATTACCTACGCGCAGGGCTTCCGATCGTCGCTGCTGTCGAGAAAGCAAGCGATTATCGAGAATTCTTGCGCCGATGGAACATCGGCATGTCAATTCCGGCCGGTGATGCAGTTGCCCTCTTTCAGGCCGTTACGCGCGTGATCGACGATCACGAGCTCAATGCGAATATTGCGCAAAGTGCCCGGGCCTGCCTCGAAGAGGTATTCGACGTGAAGCCCGCCGTTAATCGTATCATGGATGAAATAGACCGAACTGATAGGAACCGAAACGAATGACGGTGCTCGTGACGGGCGGTGCCGGATACATCGGAGGACATATGGTCCTCGGGCTTCTCGATGTGGGCGAGCAGCCGGTGGTCATCGACAATATGTCGAATGGTGTGCCATGGGCTGTTCCGAAGGGCGTGCCCTTCGTTCTGGGTGACAGCGGCGACTACGAGACCGTCACGCACGCGATCGCGACCCATAAGGTCGACGCAGTCATCCATTTTGCCGCGCGGCTGATTATGCCGCAGTTTTATGATGACCCGCTCGAATACTATCTCGCCAACACTGTTAAGAGCCACGCGCTCCTGTCTGCCGTACAGAACCTTGGCATCAGACACTTCATATTTTCTTCGACAGCGGCAGTGTATGGAAATCCTCCTGTGAATCCTGTTCCGGAGACTGCACCACCGGCTCCAATCTCGGCCTACGGCACCTCCAAGCTGATGATCGAGATGATGTTGCGTGATGTTGCTGCCGCGCGCGACCTCAAATATGTGGCGTTACGTTATTTCAATGTGGCGGGCGCCGACCCCAAGGGCCGGTACGGCCAATCCACTACGAAAACAACGCTGCTGGTGCAGATCGCCGCTCAGGTCGCGCTCGGCGTCCGTCCTTACATCGAAATCTTCGGCGAGGATTATCCGACTGCGGACGGCACTTGCGTGCGCGACTACATCCACGTCACCGATCTCGTTGACGCCCACCTTGCCGCACTTCGTTACTTGCGCACCGGCGGCAAGAATTTAATCGCTAATTGCGGCTATGGACGAGGCTACTCGGTCAAGCAGGTGCTCGATATGACCGAACGCGTTTCAGGGCGAAGCTTCGAACGCAGGATAGGGCCACGGCGGCGTGGCGATGCCGTTGAGGTGGTGGCTGAGGCGGACCTCATTCGCAAAGAACTCGGATGGTCGCCCCAGTACGCCGACCTAGAGACGATCGTGGAGCATGCACTGCGCTGGGAGGAACGCCTGCAAAAGATCTATCGTTTCAACGGTAGCTCATCGTGAATCGAAAAGCCCGATCACCTTGAAGAAAATGCGGCTTGCTTCGTAACCAGCAAAAGTCCGGTCATGAGGAGAAGCGCACCCGCATAGGCCGCAGTGTAGGCATAGATCGGTGCAATCGCCCCGTGGGACGGCACCATTATGAGATACAACACGTAGATCACAATACCGAGCGCTAATTCCGAAACAAACACGATAAGCACGCGTCCCCGTGACATGAAATAGTAATACAGCAGCAAGGTAGCAGCCTTGAACGTGTCACCGAGAAGCTGTGGCAGAATTAAGTTTGAGGCCGTTAAGAACTCCTCCGAATAGATGATGAGAATGAGGTAATAGCGCGCGGCATAAATCAGCGCGCATACCGCGACAAGCAGGCCGAGCAACTGCGCGCCCATCCGAAAGAGCACGCGAAGTGCGCTCATGGCGTCCTGTCGGCTGGAGAGCTGCGGCAGAAGGTAATTGATGATGATCACGCCAATAAACTGCATGTTGGCGTCTGAAATCTTTGCTACGGCCTGCCAGTATCCAACTGCCTCCCAGCCAAGGCGGTCGCTTAAATCGATACGAATGAGGAGCTGGGCCAGCGGTACGGCAGCCACCGAAGAAGCCATAACCGCCGCATATGAGAGAAGATTCTTCAGTAGCGGCCAGTTCCAGACGACGTGAAACATGTTGTAGTGTGGCGCGTTCCGAGAAAAGCGCCATAGCGCGACTGCTCCGGTTGTAGCAGGGCCGAGAATGAGCCCGAAAATTGCGCCGTGCAGCCCGACGCTCTCCGTGAACAGAACCAGTAACGCCAGCGACAAAATATTTGCGACAATTTGAATAGTGGCAAAGGTTCGATTGTCTCCAATGCCACTGAAATATGCGAGTGCAAGGTTTCCGAAGCCGACCAAAACCTGAGCTGCAGCAATGCCAACAAATACAAGTTTAAAGCCTGGCTCACCGAAGAGCGCGCGTTCGCCAAACAGCGCAAGCGCAACAGCGACAGCTACCAGAGCTATTGATGACAAGATCGTAATTGTGGTACCTGCCGACATCCAGCGTCGGCGTTCCACGTCTGACGGCGTTGCCGAGATATTGCGGATGACGCCGTTAGTAATCCCGCCGCCGGCAAACAAATAGAAGATGGAAGCGATCCCAATCACCTGAGTCAGTAAGCCGAATATCGCCGGCCCGAATTGCCAGGCGAGATATTTGAAGACAATGAGACCGGTCACCAACTTGACCGCAGTGGAAAGAATTAGAAAGAGGTAGGGAGCGCTAGCAAACAGAGCACGCCTCCGAAAAAGTACCAGCCCGCAAATTAGAGCGCCGCGTTACATTATCGCGCGGGTGCACTAACGGTGGAAGTGTCGTTTTGTTTGTAAGCGTGGCTGCGCCAATAGCGGTCAGTGAGTTTATCCTACGGATCCTGCGTCAGGTCGGCCGCCTAATCGCTGCTTGAATTTGACTAAGATAAGTCTGCCCAAAAAAGGAGGCCGCAATGTTATGATTTCCTGGCGTGATTTTCACACAGCTGAACTGGCTCTGGGCTGAGGCCCCAACAACTTGATACGCCGGTTCGGCCTGCGCCGGTTCCATTTGATGGCTGAGTAACCATGGAGGGCTACAGGCTCGCAGGCTGTCGCTACAGGTCAGACGCATTTTCAAATCGGCAGCATTGCCAATAGCCAAATTGTGATGGAGAGGTATGGCCGTTGCGTGCTATGGGCCTCGCCTCGATTACCGCTGTCGATCAGCGTCATGAACGCTAAGTGACGAGCGGCCAGCCATCTCAGCTGCATCGCTCCTTCCGACACGTTGGGTTGACCAGTATAATATTTCGCGCGATTGTTCGGACTATAATGACAATGGATTCTGCGGCCCCGTCAAAAGGCTGGCTTGCTATCAATGGCGGGATCCCGGTTCGGGTGATGCCACCTCCGCCGTGGCCGGAGTATGCGGCCGACGAAATTGCCGCAGTCGTCGAGACACTGCGTTCGGGGAAAGTCAATCAGTGGACCGGTACGCAAGTCGACTCGTTTGAAAAGGCCTTCGCCAAACTTCACCAGATGCCGTTTGCGATTGCACTGGCCAACGGATCACTTGCGCTCGAGTCAATTCTGCGTGCAAACCGCATTGGACCTGGCGACGAAGTTATTGTGACGCCGAGAAGCTTCATTGCTTCTGCGTCATGCGTCGATCTGGTTGGTGCTAAGCCTGTATTTGCAGATATCGATATTGATTCGGAATTGATTACACCGGCCACTGTAAGCGCTCTGATAACAAAACGTACGAAAGCAATCATTGTTGTCCATTTAAATGGGCGTCCCGCCGACATGCCTGGCTTTATGGAGCTTGCAAAGCATCACGACATTCTCATTTTTGAAGACTGTGCCCAGGCTCACGGCGCTCGTATCGATGGCAAGTTGGCCGGCTCGTTTGGGCACGCTAGTGCGTTTTCATTCTGCCAGGACAAAATCATCACAACAGGCGGCGAAGGCGGGATGGCGCTCTTCAGGGATGAAGCTGCCTGGCGGAGGGCATGGTCTTACAGGGATCACGGCAAAGATTACGATATTATCCATAATTCCAGGTCTTCGGTCAGCTTTCGTTGGTCCCATACGGGCTTCGGCTCGAATTGGCGATTGACTGAGATGCAGGCGGCGATCGGTTTACGCCAGCTTGCCAAATTACCAGCGTGGACAGCAGCGCGTACGGCGAATGCCCGGATGCTGGAGCAATGCGTCACTCCCTATCCGTCTGTCCACGTGCCTCGCTTGGCCGCAAACGAACAACATGCCTATTACCGTTTCAATTTTCGGGTCGAGCCAAAGAGACTGAAGAGCGGTTGGGATCGCGACAACGTGATACATGCCCTCGTTGCCGAGGGGATACCCTGTGTGTCCGGTGCATGCCCCGAGATTTATCTTGAGCGCGCCTATGCGAAATCCATGGCATGGATGCGACATCTCCCCAATGCTCAATATGTCGGTGCTACGTCGCTTGTCTTGCTCGTGCATCCGACTCTGGACGAGAGCTTCTTGAGCGATTGCTGCATTGCACTTGAAAAGGTGTTTGATGCAGCAACACAATGACAACGCCCGGACTCGAAGGCTCGGCGCCACTGAAATCTTGAAGCAAAGTTCGCGAAAATTTGTTTCTCGCCTTGTTTGATTTACCGCCTCGCCTCCGCAAAAGCGATGAGTAGCCAAGCGACAAGAGCTGCGCTAGCTGCCAGCGCGGCCAATGATGCCGTGCGACTGTGAGCCGCAATGGTGAAGAGTGCAAATACAGCAAGGCCAAGATTGACCAAAAATACGCGTGTGAGGATTTCAGGGATGGAAAAGCCGTTATCGGTTGCACGCTGATAGAAATGCGTGCGATGCGCCTGCCAGAACGGCTCACCTTTCACAACACGGCGCCCGAGTGTGATGGTGGCGTCGGCGAGATAATAGAGCGGCAGAATAATCGCCGCTGCCAAATGCCCGCGGTCCGCGAGCTGCAGCAGCAGCCAGGCCAGTAACAGGCCGATCGGGAGGCTGCCGACATCGCCGAGGAAGAGTTTGGCGACCGGCCTGTTAAACGGCGCAAAACCGAGACTCGCGCCAAAGAGCGCAGCGGCCACAATAGCTGGCACCAATCCGACCACACCAAACAGGCCAAGCAGGATTATCGCCCCGGTCACAGGTAAAACCTCGGCCACGGTGATCCAATCGATGCCGTCCATGAAGTTAACGAGGTTCACCAACCAAACGCCGCCGATGACCAGGCAGGCGCGCTCTACCCACCAGGGCAGAAGTGGCAGAACCTGCAATTCGTTCGGAAGTGCTGCAATCACCGCCCCGACCGCGATGAATTGCAGTGATAGCCGTAGCGCCGCAGGCAAGGTGCGCAAATCATCGACGGCGCCGACACACCCAAGGAAAATCGCGGCTGCGGTGACGACCAAGAATTGCCCGCTATGATCCGACGCCGATGGAGATAAGACAACGACACCCCCCCAGGCCACGGCCAGCGTTGTGACTACAACCGCAACTCCGCCACCTTGGGGGGTCGGCTGGTAGTGTGACGAGCGCGCATTTGGACGGGCCAGCGCATAGCTCTTGAGCCACGGCCAAGCCAGGATGATCAGTCCAGCGGTAAGCAACGCTGCGAGAATTGAGACCGACGCAAGACTGATGAGAGCGTGCTGAAAGGTTGCGGCGTCAACCATTGCCTTTCCTGCAGAGGTGCCGTTTCAGTGCTCTTTCGCTACAGGTGGTCAAGCCAAGTCGGAGAACGGTTTCCTGGTCCGGCCGAGCAACCGGTATGCCTGGACGGCGTAGTACTTGGGGTACATGCTGAAATCAAACCTTCGGCCAAAGCGCAACTCCAGCTCGCTGGCCTTGGGCAGAAGCATCTTTCGAAAAGCCTTGGCCGATGAGGAAACGGCCCCGGAACAAATCAGGCCTCGCAGCCGTCGTTCGGTCGGCCGCATTTTGTCGAGTCGCAACAGGCTGTTTTCGGTCAGCATGCTACAGGCCAAGCGTGTATGCCATGACGGCGATCCCACAGCCAAACGCTCTACAAGCGGGTTTGGAATGAAGAATCGCTGGCAGAGTCGCGCGGCAAGGTCGACGGCCTGGTGCATATTTAGGGCTCGCGCCGTTCTGAACAGATCGTCGCTGTTGATGCGTTCGCCAAGCGTTATCGCTGCTCGATAAAAATCCACCAACGACTTGATTTCCTCATATTCGTGAACTTGGTAGTGGGCCGCAACGTTGATCAAGGTCAATTCGGGCGACATCCGCCATCCCGGTAGGTCTTGGGACGGTTCTGGTGGTCGGCAATGACGCCATATGATTTCAGGATCGCTCGGCTCCATTTCATAACCCTGGATCGCCCAGTGCAGATCGACAGAGGAGCCATCGGGGTGGCTCATGTTGATGCCGGCCTTGCCGCGAACCAGGTAATCCTGCAGGCGTTCGTACAGCACGGGCGAATACTCAAGATCCTGCAGGATCGTATATGCCGCTTCCAACCGTTCGCGTTCCACCAAGATGTCGCAGTCGCGGAACGCTCGCAGCGACAAATCACCATAGACCTGGTCGACGAGCGCCATGCCTTTGAAGATTACAAACTGAATCCCGCCCGAAGTCAGCGCTTCACCGATCCGCCGCGCAGCCTTGCGGTGCACCAGCATCTGCATCAGTTGCCCGTAACGCCAGGCCACCATTCTATCGAGTATCGGTATGAAGATTCCTGTTCGTTGATTGGCCCACTCGAGATTGCGAGCGACCAACCCCAATAGGCCGAACTGCACCGCGAGTTTGCTTACAAGCTCCCAGCCTTGTGCATCGACTGCTTTGAGAAGCGCTTCCTGCCCATTCCAGTCCTCCGGCTGCAAAGCCGCGCAAGCGCGCAAAAAGACCTTGTGGGCAGCGTCAATGGTTGCGGAGTTGGTCACGTAGTGACCCGAGATGCGCCGTCAACTGGTCGCACACCACTGGATTCACGGGATGCCTCTGCGGCCGGCGGCGAGTCGATGCCGACGGTTCTCAATCGCCGCAGCGGCGAACAGATCCAGCGGGCTACGTGTGCGTAGAAATTCCAGGCATCGAGGAAGAACTGTGTCAGCGGCCTGATCTCGTAGGCAGGGTCCGGTATTCCGAATTTCGAGGCTTGCTTGGTTCCCTTGTACCACGTTCCGAACAAATGATCCCAAAGCGGGCACGTGCTAAAGTGCAGATCCCGATGCTCATCCTCTATGGAATGATGCACCTGATGCACGCGCGGTGATTGAATAAGCCACCGCCCGATCCACCCGTATCCCCATGGCAGCTGACTATGTGCCAGGAGATCGGAAGTACTGCCCAACAAGAAATATAACAACAGGATGGGCGCAGGAATGTTGAAAAATATCAGCGGCGACACGAGCGTCAGAGGTCTAAGCACTAACGGCTCGAGAGGATGTATTCTAAACGAAGTTACCACATTCAACTCTGTTGCCGCGTGATGAAATCGATGTAAGTGCCAAAACATCGGCGTGTGCATCAATCGGTGGCCCCAATATTGGACGAATGACGTCATCAGCCAATAAATTGCGAGGCTTGCTGCAATTTCAATTATTCCGTCGG
>Ga0081455_10000407_pt1 | contig 56354 bp, 50 predicted proteins | sample TabmetS3T2R1_FD_70207 | JGI IMG/M metagenome (GOLD analysis project Ga0081455, IMG submission 70207) | Tabebuia heterophylla rhizosphere microbial communities from the University of Puerto Rico - S3T2R1 | ecosystem: Host-associated > Plants > Roots > Rhizosphere ...
CGACCCGCCGGCACCGAGCCGGGAGGAGCAGCCGGCGCTGTTCGAGCCGGAGCCGCCGCGGCTGCCGGGCGATGCCGACCCGCTGGAGGCAATGGTCGCGGTCTTCGTCGACCAGCAGCGGCGGGCCGCGGCAGTGCAACATCCGGGCCGGATGCGGCTGCTGCTCGCAGCGGAGTCCTCCGGAGCCCTGGTCGCGGCCGAGATGGCCAGGGCCGGGCTGCCCTGGCGCGCAGATCGGCACGACGCGTTGCTGACCGAGGCGCTGGGGCCTCGACCGGCGGCGGGCGCCCGCCCGGCCCGGCTCGCGGAGTTGGCGGCCCGGATCCAGGACGCCTTCGACGGCCGTCCGGTCAATCCCGACTCGCCAGCCGACCTGCTGCGCGCCTTTGGGCGGGCCGGCATCGAGCTGTCCTCCACCCGGTCCTTGCTGCTCAGCCAGGTCGACCACCCGGCCGTGCCGCTGTTGCAGGAGTACAAGGAGCTGTCCCGGCTGCACACCGCCCATGGATGGTCCTGGGTGGACGCCTGGGCGCGGGATGGGCGGTTCCGGCCCGAGTACGTGGTGGGCGGCGTGGTGTCGGGTCGATGGGCAAGCCGGGGAGGTGGGGCGCTGCAGATTCCGAAGCTGGTACGTCGCGCCGCGGTCGCGGACCCGGGCTGGGTCTTCGTGGTGGCCGACGCGGGGCAGTTGGAGCCGCGGGTGCTGGCCGCGGTGTCCGCCGACCCGCGGATGGCGGCCGCCGCCGGAGCGGAGGACATGTATGCCGCGCTCGCCGAGCAGGCCTTCCATGGCGACCGGGGCAAGGCGAAGCTTGGCCTCATCTCCTCCATGTACGGCGGTTCCACCGGGGAGGCGGCCGAGGTGGTGGCGACGCTGCGCGTCCGCTTCCCGGCGGCCATGGGCTACGTCGAGGCGGCCGCCCGCGCCGGGGAGGAGGGCCGCATCGTGCGGACCTACCTCGGCCGGACCTGCCCGCCCGCGGGCGACCGCTACTGGTCGGCGCAGCGTGCCGCTGGGCAGCCCGACGCGGGCGAGATGGCGCGGCGGCGCGCGACGCAGGTCGCGCGGGAACGTGGTCGGTTCACCCGCAACTTCGTGATCCAGGGGACCGCTGCGGAGTGGGCGCTCGCCCTGCTCGCCTCGCTCCGCACCCGTCTGTCCGGGACGGCTGCCGAGCTGGTCTTCTTCCAGCACGACGAGGTCGTGGTGCACTGCCCTGCGGACCTCGCCGGCACCGTCGTGGACGCGGTCACCGCAGCGGGGCAACAGGCCACCCGGTTGCTGTTCGACCAGACGCCGGTCCACTTCCCGCTCGGCGCCGTCGTGGTCGATTGCTACGCCGACGCCAAGTGAGCTGGCCTGCACCAACCGGACCGCCACCTTGCCCGGCGCCGTCCTCGGATGCGCCGTCACGGCCGGGTTCTGGGCCGTCACGAGGTCCGGCGCCGGTGACGTGTGGCCCGGGAGGTCTGGTGCCGGGAGGTCTGGTGCCGGGAGGTCTGGTGCCGGGAGGTCTGGTGCCGGGAGGTCAGGTGTCCGTGGGGGGCTTGGTCGGCCTGTGGCTTAGTGGGCGGCTAGGCGGCCGGCTATGCCTCGGATTACTGAGCGGGGGGTGAGGCGGAGGGCTGCGGCTACTGCTTTGTTGGTGGCGCCGGGGATGCAGACCGCGCGGCCTGAGTTGACCGCGGCCAGGCCGGCGCGGGCCACCTCGTCGGGGCGTTGCCAGGCGAATCCGGGAGCCCAGTTGGCGTCGTAGTGCGCGTTGGACTGGAAGTCGGTGCGGGTCAGGCCTGGGAGGAGGACGCTGACGTTGACGCCGTGCCGCTTGACCTCGCCGTGCAGTGCTTCGGTGAAGGCCGTGACGTAGGCCTTGGTGGCGCAGTAGGTGGCGTTGCCCGGCGCGGGGGTGAGCGCTGCTGACGAGGCCACGTTCAGGACACCGCCGCGGCCGCGTTCGATCATTCCGGGCAGTACGGCGTGGGTCAGCCGGACCATCGCGACGACGTTGACCTCGATCTCGGCCAGCTCGGCGTCCAGCGGGAGTTCGGCGAACATGCCGGTCGTGCCGTAGCCGGCGTTGTTGACCAGGAGGTCGACCGGGTCGATGGTCGCGGTGAGGCGCTGCTCGATCGGGGCGCGGCCGTCCGGGTCGGACAGGTCGGCGACCAGCACGTCCGCGCGTACGCCGTACGCGGCGGCCAGCTCCTCGGCGAGCGCGGTCAGCAGGTCGGCGCGGCGCGCGACGAGGATCAGGTCGGTGCCGGCGGCCGCCAGCTCCCGGGCGAAATGCTCGCCGATCCCGCTCGACGCCCCGGTGACCAGGGCGAGGCTGTAGCGCGCCATCCGAGGAGGGTAACCCGGCCCCCGTGCCCCCCGCGGCAACCTGCCTCATAGGTCACGCATCTCGGCCGTAAAGGCATGTTCGTCCGGTACGCCCGGCGCAGCATCCGTACGCCCGCTTGCCCGAATCGGGGACGGCCGCTGACGCGAGCCCGCGGCCGGCGCGTAAGGATGGGGCGGGATGGCGGCGCGATGAGGAGGCACGGGCGTGACGGGGAGCGCGGTTGGGGTCGTTGTCGCGGTGGGCGGCGGCGTGATCAGTTCCGCTGATGTGGTGGCCGTGGCCCGGGACGGCGCCCGGGTGGAGGTGAGCGGGGCCGGGCACGCGGCCATGGCGGCCAGCCGGAGCCTGGTCGAGGCGTTGGCCGCGGGGGAGACACCGACGTACGGGGTGTCCACCGGCTTCGGCGCGATGGCGACCCGGCACATCCCGCCGGGCCGGCGGGAGGCCCTGCAACGCAGCCTGATCCGCTCCCACGCGGCCGGGTCCGGGCCCGAGGTCGAGCGGGAGGTCGTCCGCGCGCTCATGGTGCTGCGCCTGCGCACCCTCGCCTCCGGGCACACCGGCGCCCGGCCGGAGCTCGCCACCACCCTCGCCGCGCTGCTGAACGCGGGCATCACGCCGGTCGTACACGAGTACGGCAGCCTGGGCTGCTCCGGCGACCTGGCCCCGCTGTCGCACGTGGCCCTGGCGCTGATGGGCGAGGGCACGGTACGGGACGCGGCCGGCGCGCACCGGCCGGCGGCCGAGGCGCTGGCCGCCGCCGGGATCGAGCCGGTGCGGCTGGCCGCCAAGGAGGGGCTCGCGCTGATCAACGGCACCGACGGCATGCTCGGCATGCTGCTGCTCGCCGCCGCGGACCTGCGCCGGCTGGTCCGCACCGCCGACCTCGCCGCCGCGATGAGCGTCGAGGCGCAGCTGGGCACCGACCGCCCGTTCGCCGAGGACCTCCAGCGGTTGCGCCCGCAGCCCGGCCAGGCCGACTCGGCCGCCAACCTGCGCGCCCTGCTGGCCGACTCCGCGATCATGGACTCGCACCGCACCCCGGACTGCAACCGGGTCCAGGACGCCTACTCGCTGCGCTGCGCCCCCCAGGTCGCCGGGGCGGTCCGCGACACCCTGGCGTACGCCGAGTCGGTCGCCGAGCGGGAGCTGGCCGCGAGCATCGACAATCCGGTGGTGACCGATGACGGCCGGGTCGAGTCGTGCGGCAACTTCCACGGCGCGCCGATCGGGTACGTCCTGGACTTCCTGGCCATCGCGGTCGCCGACCTGGCCAGCATCAGTGAGCGGAGGACCGACCGGATGCTGGACCGGACCCGCTCGCACGGCCTGCCGCCGTTCCTCGCCGACGACCCCGGCGTGGACTCCGGGCACATGATCGCGCAGTACACGCAGGCGGCTCTGGTGTCTGAGTTGAAGCGGCTCGCGGTGCCGGCCAGCGTCGACTCGATCCCGTCCAGCGCCATGCAGGAGGACCACGTCTCGATGGGCTGGTCGGCCGGCCGCAAGCTGCGTACCGCGGTCGACGCGCTGGGCCAGGTGCTCGCCATCGAGATCCTGACCGCGGCCCGAGCCCTGGACCTGCGCGCACCGCTCACGCCGGCGCCGGCCACCGCCGCCGCGGTCGCCGCCCTGCGCCAGCGCGTCGACGGCCCGGGCCCCGACCGGCACCTCGCCCCCGAGATCCAGGCGGCCACCGAGCTGGTCGCCGACGGCACGTTGCTCGCCGCCGCGGCCACGGTCACCGGTCCGCTGCGTTGATGTCCACCACACAGGAGGTTCCGGCGATGACGAGCGGACCACGCACCGTACGGGCGCCACGCGGCACCGAGCTGACCGCGCGCGGCTGGCCGCAGGAGGCCGCGCTGCGCATGCTGATGAACAACCTCGACCCGGAGGTCGCCGAGCACCCGGACAAGCTGGTCGTCTACGGCGGATCCGGCAAGGCGGCCCGCGACTGGCCCTCGTACGACGCGCTGGTCCGCACACTGTCCACACTGGAGGGTGACGAGACGCTGCTGGTGCAGTCCGGCCGGCCGGTCGGCGTCATGCGGACGCACGAGTGGGCGCCCCGGGTGCTGATCGCCAACTCCAACCTGGTCCCCGACTGGGCGAGCTGGGAGGAGTTCCGCCGGCTGGAGGCGCTGGGCCTGACCATGTACGGCCAGATGACGGCCGGTTCGTGGATCTACATCGGCACCCAGGGCATCCTGCAGGGCACGTACGAGACGTTCGCCGCCGTCGCCGCCAAGCGGTACGGCGGGGACCTGGCCGGCACCATCACGCTGACCGCCGGTCTCGGCGGCATGGGCGGCGCGCAGCCGCTGGCGGTCACCATGAACGGCGGCGTGGTCATCTGCATCGAGTGCGACCCGTCCCGCATCGCCCGGCGGCTCCAGCACCGGTACCTCGACGTCGAGGCAGCCACCCTGGAGGAGGCGTTGAAGCTGGCCGAGGACGCCAGCGCCCGGCGCAAGCCGCTGTCCATCGGCGTGCTCGGCAACGCCGCGGACCTCGTGCCGCGGGCACTCGCCCGCAACGCGGCCATCGACATCGTCACCGACCAGACCAGCGCCCACGATCCGCTGGCGTACCTGCCGACCGACGTGTCCTTTGTGGACTGGGCCGACGCGCGGGACAAGGACCCGGCCGGGTTCACCGCGAAGGCACGGGAGTCCATAGCCCGGCACGTCGAGGCGATGGTCGGGTTCGCCGACCGCGGCGCGGAGGTCTTCGACTACGGCAACTCGCTGCGCGGTGAGGCGAAGCTCGGCGGGTACGAGCGGGCCTTCGACTACCCCGGGTTCGTACCGGCCTACATCCGGCCGCTGTTCTGCGAGGGCAAGGGCCCGTTCCGGTGGGCGGCGCTGTCCGGGGATCCGAGGGACATTGAGGTTACCGACCACGCCGTGCTGGACCTGTTCGGAGACAACGAGCCGCTGGCCCGCTGGATCCGGCTGGCCGGCGAGCGGGTGCACTACCAAGGTCTGCCGGCGCGGATCTGCTGGCTCGGGTACGGCGAGCGGGACCGTGCCGGGCTGCGCTTCAACGAACTGGTGGCCAGCGGCGAGATCAGCGCGCCGATCGTCATCGGCCGCGACCACCTGGACTGCGGCTCGGTCGCCTCGCCGTACCGGGAGACCGAGGCGATGGCCGACGGGTCCGACGCGATCGCCGACTGGCCGCTGCTGAACGCGCTGGTGAACACCGCCTCCGGCGCGTCCTGGGTGTCCATCCACCACGGCGGCGGGGTCGGCATCGGCCGGTCCATCCACGCCGGGCAGGTCAGCGTCGCCGACGGTACGCCGCTGGCCGCGGCCAAGCTGGAACGGGTGCTGTCCAACGACCCGGGCATGGGCATCATCCGGCACGTGGACGCCGGGTACGCCGACGCCGCGGAGGTGGCGGAGCGGACCGGCGTACGCGTCCCGATGCGCGAATCGTGACCGCGTACTGGTGCGAGTCGGCCTGGCTGGACGGGGCGATCCACCCCGGCGTGCTGGTCGAGACCGACGGCACCCGGATCACGACCGTCCAGAGTGGACTGTCCTGCCCGGACAGCATGGAGACGACCGCGTTGCCCGACCTGGTGCTGCCCGGTTTCGCCAACGCCCACTCGCACGCCTTCCACCGGGCGCTGCGCGGCCGCACGCAGTACGGAGCCGGCGACTTCTGGACCTGGCGGGACCGCATGTACGGCATCGCCGCGCGGCTCGACCCCGACTCGTACGGGGAGCTGGCGGCGGCGGTGTACGCGGAGATGGCGCTGGCCGGCATCACCTGCGTGGGCGAGTTCCACTACCTGCACCACCGGGCCGGGGGGCACCCGTACGGCGACCCGAACGAGATCGGGCACGCCCTGATCGGCGCGGCGGCGCGGGCCGGGATCCGGATCACCCTGCTGGACACCTGCTACCTGACCGGCGGGATCGGGGTGGGGCTGTCCGGGGTGCAGCACCGGTTCGGCGACAGCGACGCGCACGCCTGGGCCGAGCGGGTCGCGGCGCTGGCGAACGGGGCGGCCACCGCCACCCCGCACGCCCGCATCGGCGCTGCCGTCCACTCGCTGCGGGCGGTACCACTGTCCGGTGTGGACACCGCGGTCGCCCTCGCCGCGGAGCTCCGGGCGCCGCTGCACGTCCACCTGTCCGAGCAGCCGGCCGAGAACGAGGCCGTCCTCGCCGCCTACGGGCGTACGCCCACGCAGGCGCTGGCCGACCGCGGCGCACTCACCCCCGGCACGACCGCCGTGCACGCCACCCACCTCACCGCCGCCGACATCGCGCTGCTCGGCGAGGGCGGCACCGCGATCTGCCTGTGCCCGACCACCGAGCGGGAGCTGGCCGACGGCATCGGGCCGGCGCCCGAGCTGGCCGGCGCCGGTGCGGCCCTGGCGCTCGGCAGCGACAGCCACGCCGTCATCGACATGTTCGAGGAGGCCCGCGCGGTGGAGCTGGACGAGCGGCTGCGGTCCGGCCAGCGCGGCACGTTCGCACCGGCGACGCTGCTGCGTGCCTCCACTGTGGACGGTCACGCCAGCCTGGGCTGGCCGGACGCGGGCCGAATCGCGGTCGGCCAGCACGCGGACCTGGTCGCGGTGGACACCGGCAGCGTACGTACGGCCGGGGTGGACCCGGCGCAGATCGTCTTCGCCGCCAGCGCCGCCGACGTACGGCACGTGGTCGCCTCCGGGAAGCTCATCGTCCGCGACGGCCGGCACCTCGGCATCCCGGACGTGGCAGCCGCGCTGTCCACCGCCATCGCGGCGGTATGGGAATGAGCGGGCTCGGGCGCGTTCTCCGGGCCGGGCGGAGCAGCGTCATACCGTACGAGTGGCACCGCGGCCGTGCCGACCCGCCGCCGGGGCGTCGAGCAGCACCGGCTCCAGCACCGCTGCCTGGCGGCCGGGCAGCGCGACCGGACGCGAGCGCGGAGGTGAGGGGTTGAGCAGCCTGCGGTTGGAGGGGATCACCGAACTGGTCACCAACCAGGCCGGTGGCGAAACGGTCCTCGGCTTGGTGCGCGACGCGGTGGTGGTCATCGAGGGCGACAGCATCGCGTACGCCGGGCCGCGCCGCGGGGCGCCGGAGGCGGACAGCCGGCTGGACCTCGGCGGCCGGGCCGTGCTGCCCGGCTTCGTGGACAGCCACGCGCACCTGGTCTTCGCCGGTGACCGGTCGGCCGAGTTCGCCGCCCGGATGGCCGGCGAGCCCTATACCGCAGGGGGAATCGCGACCACGGTGGCCGCGACGCGGGCGGCGCCGGACGAGGTGCTGCAAGCCAACATCGCCCGCCTGCTCACCGAGGCGCTGCGCCAGGGCAGCACCACCGTCGAGTGCAAGTCCGGGTACGGCCTCACCGTCGCCGACGAGGCACGCTCGCTCGCCCTGGCCAGGGAACACACGCCCGAGACCACCTTCCTCGGCGCCCACGTCGTCCCGCCCGGCGTGGACCCCGAGTCCTATGTGGACACCGTACGCGGCCCGATGCTGGCCGCCTGCCGCGACCATGCGAAGTGGATCGACGTGTTCTGCGACCGCGGCGCGTTCGACGCCGACCAGACCGCCGCGATCCTCACCGCCGGCAAAGCGGCCGGCCTGATACCGCGCCTGCACGCCAACCAGCTCGCGCCCGGCCCGGGTGTGCGGCTCGCGGTCGAGCACGGCGCCGCCAGCGCCGACCACTGCACCCACCTGAGCGAGGCCGACATCGAGGCGCTGGCCGGCTCCGAGACCGTGGCGACCCTACTGCCGGGCGCGGAGTTCAGCACCCGGTCGCCCTACCCGGACGCGCGCCGCCTGCTCGCCGCCGGCGCCACGGTCGCGCTCGCCACCGACTGCAACCCCGGCAGCAGCTACACCACCAGCATGCCGTTCTGCATCGCCCTCGGGGTACGGGAGATGCGGATGACGGTCGCCGAAGCGGTCTGGTCGGCCACCGCGGGCGGCGCGAAAGCCCTGCGCCGCACCGACATCGGCCACCTGAGCCCCGGATCGCGGGCCGACCTGGTCGTGCTCGACGCGCCCACGCACACCTACCTCGCCTACCGCCCGGGCGTACCGCTCATCGCCCAGGTCTGGCGCGCCGGAAGACCCTAGGGTCAGGAGGAGGTCAGGCAGAAGGGGTGGCCGGCCGGATCCAGGAGTACCCGCCAGCGCCCGTCGCCGGGCTGATGGTCCGGTTTGGTCGCGCCGAGCTCCAGGGCCCGCTCTTCCATCGCATCGAGGTCGTCAGCGCGGAGATCCAGGTGGAACTGTTGTGGCACGTCCTGACCCGGCCACTGCGGAGCCCGGTATCCGTCAACCCGCTGGAATCCCAGATCACAGCCGGAGCCGCCCGTCAGGGCGACGAACTCGTCGGCACTGAACAGCTCGCGCATCCCGGTCAGTGCGGCGTAGAAGCCCGCCAGCGTCCGCGGGTCGGCGCAGTCCAGGGTCACCCCGCGCAGCACAGCGCCTGGCACCATTCGCTCCACAGCCACACCGTACCCGCCACATCCGCCGCTGAAGTAGCGATTTACTCCTACCTCAGGTGTAGCGCGGCCCAGGACACCCGCGGCAGTACGGCCGTCAGCGTGCCGCCGTCCAGCCGCACACCATCCAGAGTGGACGGTTGCACCCGGTCCGGCGCCGACATGGTGTTGCTGGCACGCAGGTCGCCGTCGGTCAGTACGCTCGCCTCGACCCGCGAGAAGGCGCCGGGGAACGCGCGCAGGTCCACGGTCAGCTCCACCGGCCCGTCCTGCGCCCGGTTCACCGCGAACACACTCACCGCAGAACCGTCCCAGGTCGCCACCGCGTCCACTGTGGACACCGGACCGTACAGCGCGGTCTCGTACGCCGGCCCGCGCGGCTCCACCCGCAGCACCGAGCCGCGCGCCAGCCGGGCGGTCAGCGCGAACGGGTGGAACGTGGCCTGCCGCCACGCCGGACCGCCCGGCTCGGAGCGGATCGGCGCGATCACGTTCACCAGCTGGGCCAGGCACGCGGCGGTGACCCGGTCGGCGTGCCGCAGCAGCGAGATGAGCAGGCTGCCGACCACCACCGCATCGGCCACGGTGTATTCGTCCTCGATGACCCGCGGCGCCACCGCCCACTCGACGGGCGGCGGCAACGCCTGGAAGCGCGCCAGGTTCCACACGTTCCACTCGTCGAAGGACAGCATGATCCGCTTCGGGTTCCGCAGCCGCGCGCCCACACTGTCCGCTGTGGACACTACGGCGGCGATGAAGTGGTCCATGTCCACCGCGGAGGCGAGGAACGAGCCGAGGTCGGTGGCCGACGGGTCGTAGTAGGCGTGGCAGGAGATGTAGTCCACCACGTCGTAGGCCAACTCCAGCACCGTCGCCTCCCACGAGCCGAAGGTCGGCATCGCGGAGTTGGAGCTGCCGCAGGCCACCAGCTCCAGCCCGGGCTCGGCCGAGCGCAGCGCCCGTGCGGTCTCGGCCGCCAACCGGCCGTACTCGGCAGCCGTCTTGTGCCCGGTCTGCCACGGCCCGTCCAGCTCGTTCCCCAGGCACCACAGCCGGATCCCGTACGGATCGCCGCCGCGCAGCGAGGACAGCTGCGTACCGCCCGGGTGGTTGGCGTACTCGTGCAGGTCCAGCGCCTCCTGCACCCCGCGCGTACCGAGGTTGATGGCGAGCATCGTCTCCACCCCGGCGGCCGCGGTCCAGCGCTGGAACTCGCCCAGCCCGAACTCGTTGGTCTCCACCGAGTGCCAGGCAAGGTCGCGCCGCCGCGGCCGCGCGGCCACCGGCCCGACGCCGTCCTCCCACCGGTAGCCGGAGACGAAGTTGCCGCCCGGGTAGCGGACCAGCGTCACGCCCAGCTCGCGTACGAGCGCCAGCACGTCACCGCGGAAGCCGTTCGCGTCGGCGGAGGGGTGCCCCGGCTCGTAGATGCCGGTGTAGACGCACCGCCCCATGTGCTCCACGAACGAGCCGAACATCCGGCGGTTGACCGGAGCGACGACGAACGCCGGATCGAGGGTGATCGAGGCGGCGAGCATGATCCTCCAACCAGTAAAGGGGTGGTGTCCTGCGGGGCGGACCTCCCGCAGGACACCACGTCTCAGGGGCAGCCCTCAGCGCAGGCTGCCGATGGTCAACCCGCCGCGCCAGTACCGCTGCAGCAGCAGGAACGCCGCGATCAGCGGCAGCAACGCCACCAGCGAGCCGATCACCACGATGTTGAACAGCGCCTCGCCGCTGTTGCCGAGCGTCGCCTGCTGGTACCACAGCCGAAGCCCCACCGTCAGCGGCAGTTTGCGGTCGTCGCTCAGCATCACCAGCGGCAGGAAGAAGTTGTTCCACGCCGCCACCATGCTGAACAGCAGCACGGTCACCAGCGCCGGCCGCATCGCCGGCAGCGCCACCCTGGTGAAGATGCGCCACTCGCCGGCACCGTCCACCCGCGCCGCCTCCAGCATCTCCTCCGGCACCGAGTCGTGTACGTAGACCCGCAACAGGTACACGCCGAAGGGGTTCAGCAGCGACGGCAGGATCACCGCCCAGATCGTGTCGATCAGCCCGACCTTCGACAGCAGCAGGTACGTCGGCAGCACCAGCGCCGTCGCCGGTACGACGATCAGCCCGAGCAGGGTGTTGAACAGGGCGGTACGCCCGGGGAACCGCAGCTTGGCGAAGGCGTACCCGGCCAGCGCCGCCACCACGGTCGCGCCCACCCCGCCGGTCACCGCGTACAGCGCCGAGTTCGCCAGCCAGCGCGCGTAGATGCCGCCGTCGTGGGAGAACAGCAGCGACAGGTTGCTGAACAGCGTGTTCCGGCTGGAGAACCACAGCGGCGAGGTGCTGAACAGCCCGTCATTGTCCTTTGTGGACGCCACGAGCAGCCACCAGAACGGCAGCAGGAAATACAGCACCAGCAGGGCCATCACGGCGTGCGAGGCCACACTGCCCCGGCGCCGTTCCCGGATCGTCACGGTCATCGCAGCGCGCTCCTCTTCCTGGTGGCGAACAGGAACAGGTACGACCCGACGAACACGACCGCGCCGAGCATGAAGGAGATCGCGGCCGAGTAGTTGTACTGCTGGTAGGTGAACGCCTGGTTGAACGCATAGATGTTGGGCGTGTAGCTGCGGGTGATGGTGCCCGGGTTGAGCGGTTGCAGGATCAGCGGCTCCACGAAGAACTGGAGCGTGCCGATGATGGTGAACACGCTGACCAGCACGATGGCCGCCGACACCATCGGCACCTTCACCCGCAGCGCCACCTGCACCACGCCCGCGCCGTCGATGCGGGCCGCCTCGTATACCTCGCGCGGTACGCCCTGCAGCGCGGCGTACAGGACGATCATGTTGTAGCCGGCCCACTGCCAGGTGACGACGTTGCCGAGCGAGGCGAGCACCGTGTGCTGGGCCAGGAAGTCGATGCCGAACGGGCCGGTGTTCGGGCTGTACAGGAAGCCCCACATCAGCGTGCCGATGACCGCCGGCACCGCGTACGGCACGAACGCGGCGAGCCGGAACAGCCGGGAGAAGCGGGAGGTGGCCGCGTCCAGCAGCAGCGCGGCCAGCAGCGCCAGCGCGACCATCACCGGCGTCTGCACCAGGCCGAACACCAGCACCCGCAGCACGCCGGAGGTGAACTCGTGGTCGTGGAAGGCGGTCCGGTAGTTCTCGAAGCCGGCGAACACGTCGCCGCCGATCAGGGTCGAGCGGTAGAGGCTGATCTTGAACGCGTACGCCAGCGGCAGCAGCAGGAACGCGATCAGCAGCAGCGTGAACGGGGCCACGAACAGCAGCCCGGCCACGTTCTGCCGGCCCACGCCGCGGCCGCGCCGGCGTGCCCGGGCCGGCGCTCGCGGCGGCGCCGGCGCGGGGGCCGTGCGGGTGGACGATCCCATCGGAGCCTCCCTGTGCCTGAGGGAGCCGCGGCCGGGGTGCAGGGCCCCGGCCGCGGCTGGTCTCACTGCAGCTTGAAGCCCTGCTTGCCGGCGTAGTCGGTGACGTTGCGCTGCACCGTGTCCAGCGCGTCGGTGAAGGAGGCCTTCTTCTGCACGGCCTGCCCGATCGCCGTGGTGATCTGGTTGGCGGCGAAGTCGTTGAACGGCGTCCAGTCGAAGGTGCCGGCCCCGTTGGCCGCCGGCACGAACACCGTGTTCACCTTCTGCCCGCCGAAGAACTCGTACTCCTTGTTCACGAAGTAGTCCCAGGTCAGGATCGGCTTGGCGGTCGGGAACAGGAACGCCTTGTCGATGCCGATCTTCCACGGCTCCTGCGCCGAGCCGAAGATCTCCATCGCGACCTGGGTGGCCTCCTTCGGGTGCTGGCTCTGGTCGGTCACCGCGAACGACGACCCGCCCCAGTCCGCCTGCACGGTGCCGCCCGCGGTCCACTGCGGCAGCGGCGCGGCCCGCCACTTGCCCGAGGTCGTCTTCGCCACCGAGGACAGGTAGCCCGGACCCCACCCGGCCGCGATGTAGGTCGCGTACTTGCCGGTCGTCAACCCGTTGTAGAAGTCGGTCGTGCCGTACCCGGTGGTGTCGGCGAGCTTGTCGGCGACCATGCCCTGCCAGTACGTCATGGCCTTCTTCGCGCCGTCGTTGTTGACGTTCACGCCGATGTTCGGCAGGTTCGAGGCCGAATACGTGTACGGGCGGGAGCCGGCCTGCTGCATCAGGCCCATCATGAAGCCGGCGTCGTTGGCGCCGAAGTCGGTCATGAAGCTGCCCGGCGAGGCGGCCTTCAGCTTCTGCGCCTCGGTGCGGAACTCGTCCCACGTCGTGGGCACCTTCAGCTGGTACTTGTCGAAGATGTCCTTGCGGTACAGCAGCGCCATCGGGCCGGCGTCCACCGGGATGGCGTACACCTTGTCGCCGTCGCTGACCTGGCTCCACGCCCAGTCCACGAAGTCGCCCTTGATGGCGTTGGCGCCGTACTGGCCCATGTCCACCAGGTGCTTGGTGAGGTTGATGGTGGGCAGCTCCTGGAACTCGATCATCACCACGTCGGGAGCGCCCTTGCCGGCCTTCAGCGCGGTCTGGATCTTGGTGTACTCATCGGTCCCGGCACCGGCGTTGGTCCAGTCGATCTGGATGTTCTTGTGGGTGCGGTTGAACACGTCCACCACGCCCTGGAACTCCGGATACCACGCCCAGACCTTGATGTGGACAACGCCCTCGGCACTCTTGGCCGCGTCGTTGGAGGCGGAGCTGGAGCATCCGGTCGCGGCGATGCCCAGCGCGGCGCACGCCACCAGTGCGGCGTTACGCACTCGTACGGGTAAAGCGCTCACTGGTCCTCCTTTGTGGACACCCCCCACGTACCAGACTGTGTTACCGCTATCATTTGACCCCTGACGAGGCTTCCGGTCCAGTGCGGATGAGGATCTAGGAGCGGGTCGGGGCGGTGCTGGCCCGCAGCTCCAGGGTGGGCCGGATGCGCGCCCGCTTGCGTGCCTGCTGGTGGTCGGTGCTGTGGATCTGGGCCAGCAGCAGCGCCATGCCGCGCTTGCCCAGCTCGTCGAAGTCCTGCCGGACCGTGGTCAGCGGCGGGATGAAGTACGCGGCCTCGGGTACGTCGTCGAAGCCGACCACGCTGATCTCCTCCGGCACCCGCCGGCCCGCCTCGGACAGCGCGCGCAGCAGGCCGAGGGCCATGTGGTCGTTGGCCGCGAACACCGCGGTCACGCCGACGTGCCGGACCAGCTCCCGGCCCAGCTCGTAACCGGAGCGGGCGCTCCAGTCGCCGCGCAGCACGGCCGGGATCGGCGCGTCGGCCTGGGTGAGCACCTTGCGCCAGGTCCGCTCGCGGGCCTGCGCCTCCAGCCAGTCGGCCGGCCCGGCCAGGTGCCAGACGGTGCGGTGGCCGAGGTCGAGCAGGTGCTCCACGGCCAGCCGGGTGCCGGCGACCTGGTCCACCGCGACCACCGGCAGGCCGCCGCCGGTGCCCGCCTCCACCGCGACGATCGGCAGCTTCTTCGGCACCGCCTTGAGCGCGTCCTGGGCCGAGACGTGCGGCGCGATCACCAGCACGCCCTCGACCCCCTGCCGGTACAGCCGCTCGATGGCGTCGCTGATCGAGCCCTGGGTGAGCGCCCGGACGCTGGCGATGCTCACGAAGTATCCGGCCGAGCGGGCCGCCTGCTCCAGGCCGAACAGCGTCGAGGCCGGGCCGTACAGCGTGGTGTCGAGGGTGACCACGCCGATGGTGCTGGTCCGACCGGTGACCAGGGCGCGGGCGGCGGGGTTGGGGTGGTAGTCGAACTCGCGCATCGCGGCGAGCACCCGCTCCCTGGTGGCAGGCCGCACGCTGGGATTGGCGTTCAGCACGCGGGAAACGGTCATCTCGGATACGCCCGCCAGCCTGGCCACATCGGCCATGACCGGAACCGGGCGTCGCCCGTTCGCCGCCCCGCTGTCCATCCGCCGCCCCCGGAGTTGCTTGAGTACAGCAACGTTACGCGATACGCGGATGATGTTACCGCTAACGGGTGTCATGGCTGGTCACAGCCGCTGCGAAAGGCGGAAGTACGCCTGGTTCCAGCGGACTTCGTCCTGGAGCCGGCGCACCGTGGTATCGGCGTCGATGAGGACCAGTTCGGTCCCGGTCATGTCGGCCCAGTCGGTCAGCGCCTCGGTGCCGACCGCGGTGCTGAGCGCCGTGTGGTGCGGGCCGCCGGCGTACAGCCAGCCCTCGGTGGCGGTGGTCAGGTCCGGCCGGGGCTGCCAGACCGCGCGGGCCACCGGCAGCATCGGCAGCGGCTCGTCCGGGGGGACCAGGTCGATCTCGTTGGCCGTCAGCCGGAACCGGTCGCCGAGGTCGGCCAGGCCCACCACCACCGCGGGGCCGGGTGCCGCGGTGAACACCAGCCGGACCGGGTCCTCGCGCCCGCCGATGGACAGCGGGTGGATCTCGCAGACGGGCTGCTCGGCGGCCAGCGACGGGCAGACCTCCAGCATGTGCGCGCCGAGCACCTTCGGCGTACCCGGGCCGAGGTGGTAGGTGTAGTCCTCCATGAACGAGGTGCCGCCCGGCCGGCCGCGGGACATCGACTTCAGCACCCGGACCAGCGCGGCGGTCTTCCAGTCGCCCTCGCCGGCGAACCCGTAGCCCTCCGACATCAGCCGCTGCACCGCCAGGCCCGGCAGCTGGCGCAGCCCGCCGAGGTCCTCGAAGTTGGTGGTGAAGGCGGTGAAGCCGCCCGCGGTCAGCAGCGCGCGCAGGCCCAGCTCGATCCGCGCCGCGTACCGCAGCGAGTCGTGCCGCTCGCCGCCGGCCAGCAGCGGCGCGGCAACGTGGTACTCCTCGGCGTACTCAGCCACCACCTTGTCCACATCGGACTCGGTGGCCGCCTCGACCGCCTCGACCAGCTCGGCCACGCCGTAGGTGTTCACCGAGAAACCGAAGCGCAGCTGGGCCTCGACCTTGTCGCCCTCGGTCACCGCGACATCGCGCATGTTGTCGCCGAAGCGGGCCAGCCGCAGCGACCGCGCCTCGGCCCGGCCCACCGCCGCCCGTGCCCAGGCGCCGATCCGCTGGCGTACCAGGGGATCGGTGACGTGGCCGGCGACGATCTTGCGGTGCACCCGCAGCCGGGACTGGATGTAGCCGAACTCGCGGTCGCCGTGCGCGGCCTGGTTCAGGTTCATGAAGTCCATGTCTATTGTGGACCACGGCAGCGCCAGGTTGGCCTGGGTGTGCAGGTGCAGCAGGGGTTTGCCGAGCGCCTCCAGGCCGGCGATCCACATCTTGGCCGGGGAGAAGGTGTGCATCCAGGCCACCACGCCGATGCAGGAGTCGGTCGCGGTGGCGTCCAGGCAGACCCGGCGGATCGCGTCGGCGGTGGTGAGGACCGGCTTCCACACCAGGCGTACCGGTACGTCGCCGGATTCGTCCACAGTGGACACCAACGCCTGCGACTGCTCGGCGACCTGGCGCAGGGTCTGCTCGCCGTACATGGCCTGGCTGCCGGTGAGGAACCAGATCTCCGCCTGCGGGAAGACATTCATGCGTGCTCCTGACCGTAGGCGCGCTGGTAGCGGTCGTACAGGCGGTCGATGTCGGCCTGCGCGATGGGGACGGGTTTGCCGAGCTGGTAGGCGATGTGGACGCTGCGGGCGACGTCCTCGCACATGACCGCCGCCTTCACCGCGGCCCGGGCGTCGGGGCCGATGGTGAACACGCCGTGATTCTGCATCAGGACCGCGGGGGAGCGGTGGCCGCGCAGGGTGGCCACGATGCCGCGGCCGATGTCGTCGTTGCCGATCAGCGCGAACGGCCCGACCGGGATCTCCCCGCCGAACTCGTCGGCCATCGCGGTCAGCACGCACGGGATCGGCTCGGCGCGGGCGGCCCAGGCGCAGGCGTAGGTGGAGTGGGTGTGCACGATCCCGCCCACCTCCGGCATCTCGCGGTAGACGTAGGCGTGCGCCGCGGTGTCGCTGGACGGCGACAGGTCACCCTCGACGACCCGCCCGGCCAGGTCGCACACCACCATCGTCGCCGCCGACAGGTCGTCGTACGAGACGCCGCTGGGCTTGATCACCATCAGGTCCTCGCCCGGTACGCGGGCCGAGACGTTGCCCGCGGTCCAGGCGACCAGGCCGTAGCGGACCAGTTCGGCGTGCAGCGCGGCCACGCTCTCCCGTAACGCCCTCACCGGTACGCCCGGGCCTGGATGGCGCGCAGCCGGTGCAGCACGTCGTTGCCGCCGCGGCCGAAGTAGTCGTGCAGCACCTCGTACTCGGCGTACAGCGCGTCGTACGCCTCGGCCCGCGCAACATCGGGCGTGTACGCCGCGGGCAGCACGTTCCCCATCGCCTTGGCCGCCGCGCGCACATCCGGGTACGCCCCGGCCGCGACCGCCGCGTGGATCGCCGACCCGAGGGCCGATGCCTGCGCCGAGCCGACCACCGACAGCGGCAGCCGGGTCACGTCGGCGTAGATCTGCATCAGCAGCGGGTTCTTCGCCAGCCCGCCGGCGATGATCAGCTCGCGCACCGGCACCCCGGCGCCGGTGAAGGCGCCCACGATGGTCCGGGTGCCGAACGCGGTCGCCTCCAGCAGCGCCCGGTAGGTGTCCTCGGGCCGGGTCGCCAGGGTGGAGCCGACCAGGACGCCGGACAGTTCGTGGTCGACCAGCACCGACCGGTTGCCGTTGTGCCAGTCCAGCGCGACCAGCCCGTGCCCGCCGACCGGCTGCGCGGCGGCCAGCTCCGACAGGTAGTCGTGCAGGTCCAGTCCCCGGGCGTGGGCGGCGTCGGCGTACGCGGGCGGGACGGCGGTGTTCACGAACCAGGCGAAGATGTCGCCCACGCCGCTCTGCCCCGCCTCGTACCCCCACCAGCCGTCGACGATCCCGCCGTCCACGACGCCGCACATGCCGGGCACCTCGGCCAGCGCCGCGCCGTTCATGACGTGGCAGGTGGAGGTGCCCATGATCGCGACCATCTGGCCGGGCTCGGTCGCCTGCGCGGCGGCCGCGGCCACGTGCGCGTCGACGTTGCCGACGCTGACCGCGGTCCCGGCGGGCAGCCCGGTCCAGGCCGCGGCCTGCTCGGTGAGGGAGCCGGCGCGGGCGCCCAGGGCGCCGATCGGGTGCGCCACCTTCTCCCGGGCGAAGCCGGCGAACGACGGGTTCAGCGCGGCCAGGTAGGCCTCCGACGGGTACGCCCCGTCCTGGTAGATCGCCTTGTAACCGGTCGTGCAGGCGTCCTTGACGTAGCTGCCGGTGAGCTGCCAGACGATCCAGTCGGCCGCCTCGACCCAGTGCGCCATGGCCGCGTAGACGCCCGGGTCCTCCTCCAGCAGGTGCAGGCCCTTGGCGTACTGCCACTCCGCCGAGATCCGGCCGCCGTAGCGGGCCAGCCACGGCTCGCCGCGCTCCCGGGCCAGGGCGTTGATCCGGTCGGCGTGCGGTTGGGCGGCGTGGTGCTTCCACAGCTTCACGTACGCGTGCGGGCGGCCGGCGTACTCGGCCAACGAGGACAGCGGCGTACCGTCGGCGAGCACCGGCAGCGGGCTGGAGGCGGTGAAGTCGGTGCCGATGCCGATCACCTGTGCCGGGTCGATCCCGCTGGCGGCGATCGCCTCGGGCACCGCGGTCCGCAGCACCTCGATGTAGTCGGCCGGGTCCTGCAGCGCCCAGTCCGCGGGGAGCCGCTCGCCGGTGGCCGGCAAGGTCCGGTCGATCACGCCGCTGGCGTACTCGTGCACGGCGGTGCCCATCTCGGCGCCGTCGCCGACGCGGACCACCAGGGCCCGGCCGGACAGCGTGCCGAAATCGACACCGACGACGTACCGCGCACTTGGAGATCCACTCACCGAACCACCCGCCCGTCCACGCACCGGTCCCGCTTGGCGCGGCCCGCCCGGCGCGCGCCGCGATGACTGTCGCAATGTGAGCGCTCACATTGCGCCGCGTACGGCCGGGATCCGTTGTGCGGTCCGGAAAACCGGAAAGTGTGGCGGACCCAAACCAGAGCCTGATGTTAGCGCTATCAGCCAGTGGTGACCAGGGTTGACAGGCGGTAATGCGGGCCCCGGACGAGGTAACCCGTGCGGAGCCATATTGACCCGGTTATCCCAAAGACCTATGGCCCAGTTGATTGACCCGCCGTACGCCCGTCTGCGACGTTTTCGTCACCCTCACCCATCTGGAGGATCCGTGCACAAGCTCGTCACCGGGCTGGCCGTCCTCGCTGGGAGTGCCGCGGCGGCGCTGGCTTTCACGCCAGTTGCCAACGCGGCCCCGGCGCGGGCCGCTACAGCACAGCCAGCCGCAGCAGCAAACCCCGCCGCGCCGCCGACCGTACGAAACTGCGCGGCCCCGTCCCGACCGCACCAGATGGCCTGCATGTCGCTACGCCGGACGGACATCGCACCGGGCGCCGCGGTTGGTCCACATGCGACAGTCAGCGGCTTCGGGCCGAGCGACCTGCGCAGCGCGTACAACCTGACCGCCAGCGGCAGCAGCGCCATGACGGTCGCCATCGTGGACGCGCAGGATGACCCGAACGCCGAGTCCGACCTCGCCTCGTACCGGTCGAACTTCGGGCTGCCGGCCTGCACTACCGCGAACGGGTGCTTCCGCAAGGTCAACGAGAACGGCAACGCCAGCCCGCTGCCGACCGCGGACGCCGGCTGGGCCGGGGAGATCTCGCTCGATGTGGACATGGTCTCGGCAATCTGCCCGAACTGCCACATCCTGCTGGTCGAGGCATCCCAACCGACCACCCAGGACCTCGGTACCGCGGTGAACACGGCCATCCGGCTGGGCGCCAAGTTCGTCTCCAACAGCTACGGCGGCGACGAGGACGGCACCGAGCCGCAGGCCGACAGCCAGTTCTACAACCACCCCGGCATCGTGATCACCGCCAGCAGCGGCGACTCGAACACCGGCGCCTCCTACCCGGCGACCGGCATCGGCGTCACCGCGGTCGGCGGCACCCACCTGGTGCGCAACACCAGCGCGCGCGGCTGGGGCGAGACGGTGTGGAAGACCAACGCCTCCGAGGGCACCGGCTCGGGCTGCTCGGCCAGCGTGGCCAAGCCGTCGTTCCAGAACGGCCTCAACACCGGGTGCAGCCGGCGCGCCGAGGCGGATGTGTCCGCCGACGCCGACCCGGCCACCGGCGTCGCGGTCTTCGACACGTTCCAGTCCCCGGGCTGGGAGGTCTTCGGCGGTACGTCCGCGTCCGCGCCGATGATCGCCGCGGTGTACGCGCTGGCCGGCAACCCGGGCGCCAGCGACTCGCCGAACGCCTACCCGTACGGGCACACCGCGAACCTGAACGACGTGACCTCCGGCAACAACGGGACCTGCTCGGTCGCGGTGATCTGCAACGCCGGCCCCGGCTGGGACGGCCCGACCGGCCTCGGTACGCCGAACGGCACGGCCGCCTTCACCCCCGGTGGCACCACGCCGCCACCGCCGACCTGCACCGGCGGCGGCCAGAAGCTCGCCAACCCGGGCTTCGAGACCACCGGTAGCTGGACCGCGACCGCGGGCGTGCTCGGCAACGCCGCCTCCGGGCAGGACGCGCCGCACAGCGGCACCGGGTTCGCCTGGCTCGACGGGTACGGCACCACGCACACCGACACCCTGTCCCAGTCGGTGACCATCCCGGCCGGCTGCACCAACTCCACGCTGAGCTTCTTCCTGCACGTCGACAGCGCGGAGACCACGACGACCACCCAGTTCGACAAGCTGACGGTGACCGTCGGCTCGACGACGGTGGCGACCTTCTCGAACCTGAACAAGGCCAGCGGGTACACCCAGCGATCGGTGGGCGTCGGCGGCTTCGCCGGCCAGACGGTGACGATCAAGTTCACCGGCACCGAGGACTCGTCCCTGCAGACCTCGTTCGTGGTGGACGACACCGCGCTCAACGCGGGCTGACCCACCTCGGGTAGACCGGAGCGGAGTGCTGGGCAGCGTGGCCTGGCACTCCGCCTCCGGCTACCAGCTGGTCTGCAGCGGCATGCCCTCCGCATACCCCGCCGCGCCCTGCACGCCGACCGTCGCGCGCTCGTGGAACTCCTCCAGCGTCCGCGCGCCGGCATAGGTCGAGGCCGACCGTACGCCCGCGACGATGGCGTCCAGCAGGTCCTCCACGCCGGGGCGGGCCGGGTCCAGGTACATCCTGGAGGCCGAGACGCCCTCCTCGAACAGCGCCTTGCGGGCCCGGTCGAACGGCGTCTCGCCGCTGGTGCGCTGCTGCACCGCCCGCGCCGAGGCCATCCCGAAGCTCTCCTTGTACAGCCGGCCGTCGCTCTCCCGGTACACATCGCCGGGCGACTCGTACGTGCCGGCGAACCAGGAGCCGATCATCACGTTGCTCGCCCCGGCGGCCAGCGCCAGCGCCACGTCCCGCGGGTGCCGCACGCCGCCGTCGGCCCACACGTGCCGGCCCAGCTCGCGGGCCTGCTCGGCACACTCACGCACCGCGGAGAACTGCGGCCGGCCCACCCCGGTCATCATCCGGGTGGTGCACATCGCGCCCGGCCCGACGCCCACCTTCACGATGTCCGCGCCGGCCGCGACCAGGTCCCGTACGCCCTGCGCGGTCACCACGTTGCCGGCCGCGACCGGCACCTGCGGGTCCAGGCCGCGTACGGCGCCCAGCGCGGCGAGCATCTTCTCCTGGTGCCCGTGCGCGGTGTCGATGACCAGCACGTCGACGCCCGCCTCCAGCAGCGCGGCGGCCTTGCCCTTCACATCGCCGTTGATGCCCAGCGCCGCGGCGACCCGCAGCCGGCCGCGCGCGTCCACCGCCGGCTCGTACAGGGTGGCCCGCAGCGCGCCGGTCCGGGTGAGGATGCCGACCAGCCGGCCGTCGGCGGCCACCACCGGTCCCAGCCGGTGCCGCCCGCTGTGCAGCAGGTCGTACGCCTCGCGCGGGCTGACGCTGTCCGGCAGCGTGAACGGCTCCCGGCTCATCACCCGGTGCAGCTGCGCGAAGCGGTCCACGCTCGCGCAGTCGGCCTCGGTGACCACGCCGACCGGCCGGTCCTCGTCCACCACCAGCACCGCGTCGTGGGCGCGCTTGGGCAGCAGCGCCAGCGCCTCGCCCACGGTCTGGCCGGGGCTGAGCGTGATGGGCGTGTCGAAGACCGGGTGCCGCGACTTCACCCAGCTCACGACCTCGGCCACCACCTCGGTCGGGATGTCCTGCGGCAGCACCGCGATGCTGCCGCGCCGCGCCACGGTCTCGGCCATCCGCCGGCCGGCCACCGCGGTCATGTTGGCCACCACCACCGGGATCGTCGTGCCGGTCCCGTCGGTGGTCGCCAGGTCCACATCCAGCCGCGAGCCCACGGCCGAGCGGCCGGGGACCAGGAAGACGTCGTTGTACGTCAGGTCGTGGCTCGGCTGGCTACCAGGCAGAAACCGCATCCACCGAGGGTAACCGCGCCCGCGTCCCGGCTCAGGCGGCCTGCCGCAGCTCGCCCTGGCCCAGCTCGGTCAGGCGGCCGGTGCGCTGGGCGTCGTACACGAAGCCGCGGATGTCGTCGCGGTGCGGGATCGCGGTGTCGGTGCGGAGGTCCGCGAGTGAGTCGAGCAGGTCGGCGGCCAGGTCGGTGAAGGCGTACACGGGCCAGGCCGGGCGGTGGCCGGTCTCGGCGGCGATGGTGTCCAGGAAGTCGCCGGCGTCCAGGTTGAGCAGGCCGCAGCCGGTATGCCGGATGACGGCGACCGAGGTGGTGCCGAGCTTGCGCTGGCTGATGGCCAGGCTGCGGCGTACGTCCGGGGTGAGCACGGCGCCCGCGTTGCGCAGCACGTGCGCGTCGCCGGGGCGCAGGCCCAGGATCGCGGCCGGGTCGATGCGGGCGTCCATGCAGGTGAGGACGGCCACCCTCAGGCGTGGGCTGGCGGGTAACCCGGCGTAGGGGAAGTGCGCCGCGTACGTACCCGCGTTGTCCACCAGTCCGTCGATCGAGCCCATGTGCCCTCCACTCCCGTGCTGCCTGCGGGCGGCCAACACCAGCAGTAGAACACCGGCCGCTGACACCAGAGCGCGGTGACCGTCCAATCCGGACAGTTCGAAGTGGACACACAGCTGCGGGCCGGCCGCCCCGTGGGGGCTTGGGGCGACCGGCGCACGCTGTACTGACGTGGTCTTGACTTGTTGTTCTTTGGGGGGTTGGTCTTATTCGGGGCTGGGGTCAGGTGCACATTCCTTGATGGAGAGCCGGGTGGCGGTGGCCGGCGAGGACGACCGCCACCCGACACGGCTGGCCCGGGCGCGGTGAGGGGAAACGACGGGGGTTTGCAGCCCGGAACATCCGAATGACCGAACTCTGCGCCATCCGAGCTACGGCTCGCCTGAAGCAACGCTTAACGGCGGCTCAAGGAAGCAGATTCGGTCACCAGGCGTGAAGGATCAGCGGGCGGTTGACCGGAATGTCGCGATGCCCGCTGGTCAAAGGCCAGATGCTGGTTACCAGCGGTACTCGGTGATCATGGCGTCCGGCGCCCCGTTCCACGCCGCGTACAGGTCGTACTCGTGGCCGGGCTGGGTGAGGACCACCAGCAGCGCGCCCGGGGCCTCCTGGGCGATGTGCCACTCGTACCCGTCCGCCGGGTGCAGGCTGAAGACCGCCACACCGTCCGGGCTGAAGCCGATCCACGCGTCGCCGCCGGGCGTACTGATCTGGTGCAGCTCCGATTCCGGCTGCGGGCTGCCGCTGGGCACCGGGGTGATGCTCGGCGCGGGCGGCGCCACCGGCTCGGCCGGCGGCTGGCTGTGCAGGGTGATGATCGGGATGTGGTCCGGCAGGCCGGTACGGCGCGGGACCGGCGTGCCGCGGGATGCGCGCGGCGGGGTGCTGGAGCGCGGCGGCGGCATCGCGCGGCTGTGGCCGGCCGACTGCGGCGCGGGGTAGGACGAGGTCGCGACCGGCGCCGGCGCGGTGGCCTTCGCCCCCGCCACAGCCTCCAGGTCGGCCGTCACCGCCGGGGCCGGCGGGGCCGCGCCGTTGAGCACCACGGAAGCGCCCAACCAGGAAACGCCCATGGCCACCAAGGTGGTCATCAGCCATGCACCGGTAAAACCGAAGGCCCGACGCATCCTTACACCCTATGAGTTGTGTTTAGCTTCGTGTCGTGGCGAGTGTGCTAGTAGTCGAGGACGACCACAATATCCGTGCTGCCCTGATCCGGTCGTTGACCGACGGGGGGCATGCCGTGCGGTCCGCGTCGACCGCGTTGCAGGCCCTGCGGGACGTGGCGCAAAACCCACCGGACGCGGTGATCCTGGATCTCGGCCTGCCCGACCTGGACGGGGTCGACGCGTTGAAGATGCTACGCGGCATCGTGGACGTACCGGTCATCGTGGCCACCGCGCGCGACGCGGAGACCGAGATCGTGCGGCTGCTGAACGCCGGGGCCGACGACTACCTGGTCAAGCCGTTCTCCGGCGAACACCTGCGGGCGCGGCTGTCGGCGGTGCTGCGGCGCTCCGGCGCCGACCGGGCCGAGGTCGCCTCGGTCGGCGAGCTGTCGGTCGACTTCGAGCGGCGCGAGGCGACGCTGGCCGGCGAGCCGCTCGCCCTGACCCGCAAGGAGTTCGACCTGCTGGCGTACCTGGCGCGGCGCCCCGGCCGGGTGGTGACCCGGCGCGAGTTGCTGGCCGAGGTGTGGCAGCAGCCGTACGGCGGCGACGACCAGACCATCGACACCCACCTGTCGTGGCTGCGGCGCAAGCTCGGCGAAACCGCGGTCGAGCCCCGCTACCTGCACACGGTGCGCGGCGTCGGGCTGAAGTTGGTGCCACCGGCGTGACCGTTCCGGGTACGGACCGGGCGCCGGCTGGCAGTCTGGGCGGATGAACCCCCGCCGGCGCGGCTCCCCGCGCGGCCGCGGCCACCCGATGCGCCGGAGCCTGGCGCTGGTCGCCGCCGCGGCCAGCTCGATGATCGCGCTCGCGTTCGTGATCCCGCTGGCGCTGGCGGTACGGCAGGTCGCGCACGACCGCGCCCTGCACGACGCCGAGCGGCAGGCGACCGCGCTCGCCCCGGTGCTGGAGCTGACCAGCGACCAGAAGGACCTGCAGCGGGCCATCGACAGCATCCCGGCCGGCCGGGACGGGCTGATCGCCGTACACCTGCCCAACGGCGCGGTCATCGGCCAGCCGCGGGCCCGCGAGGAGGAGCTGCGGCAGGCGCAGGAGCAGGGCAAGGCGATCGCCGAACGCAGCGAGTCCGGGTACCTGCTGATCCAGCCGGTCAACCTGACCCAGCAGCGTACGGCCCTGGTGGAGGTGGCCGTCCGCGGCGGCGACGTGACCCGCGGCGTGGCGCTGGCGTGGGGGGCGATGGGCTTACTCGCGCTGGCGCTGGTGGTGATCTCGGTGGTCATCGCCGACCGGCTGGCCGCCCGCCTGGTCCGGGCCTCGCGCGGGCTCGCCGGGGCCGCCCGGCGGCTGGGCAACGGCGACCTGGACGTCCGGGTCACCCCCGCCGGGCCGACCGAGCTGGCCGAGGCGGGGGTGGCGTTCAACGTGATGGCCGACCGGGTGGTCGAGTTGCTGGCCAAGGAGCGGGAGATGGTGGCCGACCTGTCGCACCGGCTGCGTACGCCGCTCACGGCGCTGCGGCTGGACGCGGAGGCGGTCGGCACCTCGCCCGCCGCGCAGCGGGTCCGGCACGCGGCCAGCCAGCTGGAGCGGGAGATCGACGCGATCATCCAGGCGGCGCGCTCGCCGCTGACCGCGGGGCTCGGCGGGTCCTGCGACGCGGCGGAGGTCATCCGGGCCCGGATGCGGTTCTGGTCGGCGCTGGCCGCGGACCAGCGGCGTGCCTGCGAGATCATCGGGACCGACCGGCCGGTGCCGGTGCCGCTGTCCCGGCCGGAGCTGATCGCGGTCGTGGACGCGCTGGTCGGGAACGTGTTCCGGTACACCCCGGTCGGTACGCCGTTCGCGGTGGCGCTGCGGCTGGCGAACGGGTCGCCGTGCCTGATCGTGGAGGACGCCGGGCCGGGGATCGCCAACGCGGCGGCCGCGGTGCAGCGCGGGGCATCCGGGGGCGGGTCGACCGGGCTCGGGCTGGATATCGCGCGGCGGGCGGCGGAGAACTCGGGCGGGGCGATCCGGATCAGCCGGGGGACAATGGGCGGGGCGCGGGTGTGGTTGCGGTTCGGGTCCGCGGCGCCCGGGCCCGGGCTGGCGGCGATGCTGCCCGGCCGGCGCTGGCGGCGGCGACCCGGGCCGGCCGACCGGGAATTGAGTGACCCGTCCCAGCGGCGGTAGTTGATGTATCTGGCGGCTGGCTCGGACCACAGATGTCCTAGGGTCCGGGGCAGCGGCCGTGTCGGGGGGATGCGGCCGCCATCCCAACCCGGCGGCACCACAGGACACGAGGCGGAGCGGAATGTCGACACCAGGGGAGTACACCGATCCGTACCAGGCGGGGCAGCCTGCGCCGCCGTCGAAGCCGGCCGAGGACGCCCCGGAGCAGCCCAGCTACCAGTACGGCCACCCCTCCCAGCAGACCCCCGCCACCCCGTCCCAGCCGGGTGAGCCCGCCCAGGCCGGTACGCCAGCTCAGCCGGGTACGCCCGCCCAGCCGGCGCCGCCCCCGCCGCCGTGGCAGACCCCGCCCGCCGCAGCCACACCCACCGGCCCACCATCCCAGCCCGTGCCCGCCGCGTCGCCGCACAGCGGCCCACCGTCGCAGGGCGCCCCCGCCGCGCCGCCGTACCAGACCGGCCCGCCGTCCCAGCCTGTGCCCGCCGCGCCGTCGCAGAGTGGCCCACCGTCGCAGGGTGTGCCGGCTGCGCCGCAGTCCGGCGGGCCATTGTCGCAGGGTGGACCTGCCGGGTCGCCGTTCCAGAGTGGCCCGCCGTCGCAGGGCGTGCCCGCTGCGCCGCCGTTCCAGACCGGCCCGCCGTCCCAGCCGGTGCCCGCGGCCCCGCAGCAGAGCGGCTCGCCGTCGCAGGGGGTGCCGGCCGCGCCGCCGTTCCAGAGCGGTCCGCCGTCCCAGCCGGTGCCGGCTGTGCCGCCGTTCCCCGGTGGCCCGCCGCCGCAGGGTGGAGCGCCGCTCCCGGGTGGGGCGGCGCAGGGTGGGCCGGCGTACCAGGGTGGCCCGGCGCAGGGTGGGCCGGCGCAGGGTGGGCCGGCGCAGGGTGGGCCGGCGCAGGGTGGGCCGGCGCAGGGTGGGCCGGCGTACCAGGGTGGGCCCGTGCAGGGTGGTGGGGTGTGGCAGAGCCCGCCGCAGGGGCCGCCGCCAGCGTTCGCGGCGGGGCCGCCGCAGCAGCCGTACCAGGGTGGGGCGAACCCGGCGTACCAGGGTGGTCCGCCGCCCGGCTACCCGCCCGGCCCGACGTACCAGGGTCCGCCGCCGCTGCCCCCGGCCTTCCCCGGCCAGCAGCAGGCCGCCTACCCGCCCGGCCCGAGTGGTCCGGCCGCGGCCCCGCCAGTCCCGCAGCGGCCGGTGCCGCCGGGACCACTCGGCCCGAACCCGCCCGTACCGCCCCGCCGCCCGACCGCCGCCGTGCTGCCGCTGGTCAACCTGCTCCCGGACCGCCGCGGCACCGGACCGTTGCAGCTGAGGGGCGCGGTCGGCGCGATCCCGTTCACCGACGCGGTGCTCCAGCGGCACGCCGCGGCGATCTTCCGGCCCGCCCAGGTGGTCCGCCGCGGCGGCGCGGTCGAGGCGCTCGGCACCTCGGCGTACCGCACCGGCACCCTGCTCATCCCGGAGCGGGTGGCCACCAGCCAGCCGGCGATCGACCAGCTGAACGCCGCGCTCGCCCCGCTCGGCCTGCAACTGCGCCCGGTGCCGTCGCTGGCCGACCGCGTGCCGGGCCTGCGCGACCACCGCGACCGGGTGGCCGACCTGCCGCGCTCGGTGCCGCTGCTCGTACGCCCGGGCGCCGACCCGGTCCCGATCGACGCCTGGCTGGCGCTCCAGACCCTCCGCGCCGCCGCCGACCGCTTCCGGGGCGGCGGCATCCGCGACGAGGCGGCGGACCGTGCCCACCACGAGGACCGCGCCGACGCCGCCGACCCGCGCCCGGTCCTCGACCCGGCCCTGCTGGTCGGCGTCGGCCTGGACCACCTGCTGGTCGGCTCGGCCATGGTGAGCATCGGCGGTAGCCCGGGCGCGGTCGAGGGCAGCCCCGGCGCGGTCGAGGGCAGCGGCGGTACCCCGGCGGCGGTGTACCTGCGCCCCGGCACCGGCGGCCGCGTCCCGGTCGGCGTCGCGCTGGCCCCGCCGCGGCCGACGCCCACCCCCCTGCACCGCCGCCCGGTCGTGGCCGTACTCGACACCGGCATGTCCGACCACGCCTGGCTCACCGGCTTCGTCAGCCCCGACCCGGACGCGCAGACCGCCATCCTGCTCAGCGAGCAGGACCTGAGCGCGACCAGCGCCGAGCCGGTGGTGTTCCTGGCCGACGAGATCGACGTCCCGTTCGGCGACGGCGACCTGCTCAACGACGTGGACAGCCACGCCGGGCACGGCACGTTCATCTCCGGCCTGGTCCGCCAGGTCGCCCCGGACGCGCTGGTCCGCTCCATCCGGCTGATGCACTCCGACGGCATCGTGTACGAGGGTGACCTGCTGGCCGCGCTGCGGGTGCTGGCGGTACGGATGGAGCTGGCCCAGCTGGGCGGTCCGGCCGCCGCGGCGGTGGACGTGGTGTCGCTGTCGCTGGGCTACTTCGACGAGCGCGGCGACTCCGAGGTGTACACCGCGGCGCTGGCCGGCGAGATCACCCGGCTGACCAACTGTGGCGTCCTGGTCGTGGCCGCGGCCGGCAACTTCACCACCAGCCGCCCGTTCTACCCGGCGGCGCTGTCGGTCGCCCCGGTCACCGCCGGCCCGCCGGTGATCAGCGTCGGCGCCTGGAACCCGAACCGCAGCAAGGCGCTGTTCAGCGACGACGGCGCCTGGGTGACGGCGTGGGCGCCGGGCGCGGCCATGGTCAGCACGTACCCGAACTTCCAGGGTGCCGAGGCGCCGGAGATGGAGCAGCCGGCCCGGGCGACGCTGGACACCGATGATTTCAGCGGCGGGTTCGCGGTGTGGAGCGGTACCTCGTTCGCGGGGCCGCTGCTGGCGGCGAGCGCGGCGGCGCTGATGTTCGCCTTCTCCGAGACCGCGCCGGCCACCGACCCGGGGTTGAAGCTGGACATCATGGACGCCAAGGCGGCCATCCACCGGGTCACCAAGGCGCTTGACACGCTACGTCAGCAGGGCGGTACGGCCAGTGCCTGACTGCTCGCCGACCGCCGCCGCCCCGACGCCCAGCGCGCCGGCGGCGGCGGTCGGCGCGCCCGCGGTCGGTGCGCCTGCAGTCGGGGCGGCCGCGCGGCGGGGCGACCCGGAGCGGCTGGGCGAGTTGCTGGAGGCGGCCCGCGGCGGCGCGGACCGGGCGGCGCTGAACGAGATCGTGGCCGAGCTGAGCCCGCTGCTGTGGCAGGTCGCCCGCGCGCAGGGCCTGGACCGGGACAGCGCCGAGGATGTCGTACAGACGACCTGGCTGTCGCTGCTGCGGCACCTGGACACCATCCGCAGCGCACCGGCGCTGACCGGCTGGCTGGTCACGGTGACCAAGCGGGAGGCCTGGCGGGTACGCCGCGCCGGCCGCGGCGAACGCCCGATGGACGATCACACCGAAGCCACCCTGCTCGACCCGGACCCCCTGCCGGACGAGCAGTTGGTGAGCGACGACCGCCGCCGTGCCCTGTGGCGGGCAGTGCGCGAACTCCCGGAACGTTGCCAGGAGTTGCTGCGCGTTGTCGCGTACGTACACCGCCCTGACTACACAGAGCTGTCGGCGTCTCTTGGGATGCCGGCCGGAAGCATCGGCCCGACCCGGGGGCGGTGCCTGGCCAAGCTCAGGCAGATCCTCACTGCCGGCGACCCAAACTGGAGCACCCCATGACCCCCCGTTACGACTTCGGGCCGGATGTGCCCGGTTCGTCGGAGCCGCTGGACGGCACCGACCTCGCCCTGCTGGCCGGCGTGCGCGAGGTGTACGACGAGATCGACCCGATGCCGGCGAACCTGGTCGAGCGGGTGCAGTTCGCGCTCGCGCTGGAGAACCTGGACTTCGAGGTGTTCCGGCTGGCCGCCGCCGAGCAGGTCCCGGCCGCGGTGCGCGGCGCGGAGGAGACCCGGACGATCACCTTCGACAGCGACTCGCTGACGGTGATGTTCAGCGTCAGCCCGAGCGGGGTGGCCACGGTGCGGCTGGACGGCTGGCTCGCCCCGCCGGCCGCGCACCGGGTCGAGTTGCGCACCGAGGCCGGCGCGATCCAGACCAGCGCCGACGAGGACGGCCGGTTCGCGGTCGAGGACGTGCCGCACGGTCTGGCGCAACTGGTGGTCCACCCGGACGGTTCGCGCGCGGTCGTCACCCCGTCCGTGGTCCTGTAAGGGCGGTTCTCCGGTACGCCCGGCGGCCGCTGGCGTACCGGCGGGTTGTGCCTGAATCCGGCGGGATCGGGTGGTGCGGGGGCATCCGGGCGCGATGGTGGTACGGGCGCGCGGGACACTGTGGGCGTGACTTCGGCGGCTGGGGGTTCGCTGGCGCGGGCCAGGGAGCTGCATGCCCGCGGGGTGGCGGCGACCGCGCGCGCCCGGCCGGCCACCGGGGCGCGGCTGCACCGGTCCGGGCTGCGGCTGCTGGGGTGGCCGTCGGCGGTCGTGGATGGGCCGCTGGCCGCCCGGTTGCTGATCAGCCTGGCCTTCGCCGAGTCCGAGCTCGGGCGTACCGATCTGGGTCTCGAGCTGCTCTCCGACGCCGAGGCGCTGGTGGCCGAGGCCGATCGCGGGGTGCTGTTGCAGCAGCGCGGCCTGCTGCTGATGCGTACCGGCCGTACCCGCGAGGTGCTGCCGCTGCTGGACGCGGCGGTGCCGCTGCTGGCCGCGCCGGAGCACGCCGCGGTGCTGATGCGGACCCTGCTGAACCGCGGCGCGCTGCACTTCGCCTCCGGGCGGATCGGGCTGGCGCGGGCCGACCTCGGCCGGTCCCGGGAGCTGGCCGAGCGCAGCGGGGCGGCGCTGGTGGTGGCCAAGGCGGTGCACAACCTCGGGGTGTGCGAGCTGCTGGCCGGCGACATCCCGGCGGCGCTGGCGGCGTACGCGGAGGCCGAGCGGGGGTACCGGGAGGCGGGGCCGGGCTGGCTGCCGCACATCAGCCGGGAGCGGGCCAGCGTGCTGCTGGAGGCGGGGCTGGCCCGGGAGGCCGGGGTGGAGCTGGACTCGGCGATCGCGGAGTTCCGCCGGCACCGGCTCAGCCACGAGCTGGCCGAGGCGGAGCTGGCCCGGGCGCAGGCCGCGCTGATGGCCGGTGATCTCGCGGTGGCGGACCGGTGGGCGGCGGCGGCGCAGCGGCGGTTCCGGCGGCGGGGGAACCAGGCGTGGGCGGCGCTGGCCGAGCTGACCCGGCTGCGGGTGGCCTGGGAGCTGGGCGCGTCCCGGTCGGCGCAGGCGGCGACCGCCTCGGAGCTGGCCGAGCGGCTGCGCAAGCTCGGGCTGGCCGACGACGCCGCGCTGGCCGAGTGGATCGGGGTACGCGCGCTGCTGGCCGCCGGTGCGCCGGACCTGGCGCAGGGGCAGGCCGCCGAGTTGCCGCCGGTACGGTCCGGGGCGCCGGTGGAGACGCGGCTGCTGCACCGGCTGGTGGCGGCCGAGCTGGCGTTCGCGGCCGGGTCGCGGGCGCTGGCCTTCCGGCAGCTGCGCGCGGGCCTGGCCACGCTGCAGGAGCACCGCAGCCGGTTGGGCAGCGCCGACCTGCAGTCCGGTACGGCCGCGCTGGGCGTGCAGCTGGCCCGTACCGGCCTGCTCACCGCCCTGGACGACGGCACTGCCCGGCAGGTGTACGACTGGTCGGAGCGGGCGCGGGCGCAGACGTTCCGGATCCGGCCGGTGCGGCCGGTGGCCGACCCGGAGGTGGCCGAGGCGGTCGCCGAGCTGCGGGCGCTGCGCGGGCAGGCGCGGGAGGCGGAGCTGGCCGGGGAGCGCGACCCGGCGGCGCTGCGGCGGTGCGCGGAGCTGGAGCGGTGGATCACCCGGCGGAGCTGGCAGGAGCGCGGGCCGGGGCGGTCCAGCGCGGCGGCCGGGTTCGACGAGGTGGGTACGTCGCTGGGCGGGCGGACGCTGGTGAGCCTGATGAGCCGGCGCGGCCGGCTGGTGGCGCTGGTGTTGCGGGACGGTACGGCGCGGATGGTGTCGCTGGGCAGCTACGAGGCGGCGGCCGAGGCGCAGCGGCGGCTGCTGAGCGACCTGGACGCGCTGGCCGGCCGGCGGCTGCCCGAGCGGATGGCCGCCGTCGTGCAGGCCTCGGTCCGCCGGCAGCTCGGCGTGCTCAGCGCCGAGGTGCTGGCGCCGCTGCGCACCGTCATCGGCGACACCGAGCTGGTGCTCGTACCCACCATGGCCCTCACCGCCCTGCCGTGGGGCCTGCTGCCGGAGCTGGCCGGCCGCCCGGTGACCGTGGCCCCCTCCGCGACGGCCTGGCGCTCGGCCACCGAGGTCCGCCACGCCCGCCACCGCCCCGCGCCCCCCGTCGGGGTGGGCGGCCCTGTGCGTGCCGGCGGGAGCCACCGCCGTGCGCGCGGCGGTTCTGCTGGCGGCGGACCGCGGTCGGTGCTGGTGGCCGGGCCGGGGCTGGCGCACGCCGACCCCGAGGTGGCCCAGCTGGCCCGGATCTACCCCGACGCGCAGTTGCTGGACGGCTCGGCGGCGACGGTGCCCGCGGCGCTGGCCGCCCTGGACGGCGTACCGATCGCGCACTTCGCCACCCACGGCCACCACGACCGCGAGAACGTGCTGTTCTCGCGGCTGGACCTGGTCGACGGCCCGCTGATGGCCTACGACCTGCAACAGCTGGCCGTACCGCCGGAGCAGGTGGTCCTGTCCGCCTGCGACGTCGGCCGCGCCGTGGTCCGCCCGGGAGACGAGCTGCTGGGCTTCACCGCCGCCCTCCTCTACGCCGGCACCGCAGGCGTGGTCTCAGCCGTGACCCGCGTCCCCGACGAGGACGCCGTCCGCATCATGACCGCCTTCCACCGCGAACTGGCCGCCGGCGCCGCGCCCGCCGCCGCCCTGGCCGCCGCGACGGCCGACGAACCGCACTCCTCCTTCGTCTGCTTCGGCTCAGGCTGAGGGCCTCAGCCGCTGGGCGAGGAAGCTCACCACCCGGTCCAGTGCCGCCCGGGTCGGGTGCCCCGGCTCGTCCACCAGGTCGACGGTCAGCACCGAGTGCGCGGTGGACTTGATGCCGTGCGGGTTGCCCTCGGAGGAGTCGATCTCGATGCCCTCGAACGCCGCGCCGAACTCCTGCCGCAGCCGGGCGAACCGCTCGCCCGGGCTGCCCCGGTCCGCGCTGAACCGCAGGCCGAGCACGCACAACCCCCCGTCCGTACGGGCCTTCACCGCGCCGAGGTCGTCCGGATCCAGGCCGAGCGCCGCCTTCTTCCTCGCCGACAGCGGCGCCGGCAGCCCCGGCTGGCTCAGCACCGGGGCGAGCACCGCCGGCTCGACCGCCATCGCCAGCGCGAACCCGCCGGTGAAGCACATCCCCACCGCGCCCACGCCCGGGCCGCCGCACTCCTGGTGCGCCTTCGCGGCCAGCGCGCGCAGCCAGTGCACGGCCGGCTGGGTCCGGTCCGCGAGCAGCGTGAACTCCCGCGAGACGCAGGTTCGCAGCAGCGACCGGCCGATCTCCCGCCCGGTCGGCTCCGCGTTGACCCGCCCGAACAGCGACGGCAGGTACGCGGTGTAGCCGAGCTCGACCAGCCGCCGCCCGAACGCGATCACGCCCGGGTGCAGCCCCGGGATCTCGTGGATCACGATCACCGCCGGCCCGGTGCCGGCCGTGTACACATCGTGCGTACGCCCGCCGTGCGTGAACGGGCCGACCGCAAACCCGGGTACGCCCTCGCCCATCCCGACCTCCGCTCTCTCAGGTTTCTCACGGGTGCCGTGCCTAGGCTGGCGCCGTGATCTGTCCACGCTGTCAAGACCTCATGCAGACCGTCGACCGGCGCGGCGTCCACATCGACCAGTGCCAGGGCTGCCGTGGCATCTTCCTGGACCGCGGCGAGCTGGAACAGGTGGCCACCGCCGAACAGAACTACTACGCGGCGCCGGCCCCGCCGCCGTACCAGGAGTCGCACCGCGCGGCGGCCTACCGCGGCGACTCGCCCCCGCCCTACGGCCACCGGGGCGGGTACGCCGACTCGCCGCCGCCGTACGGGAAGCGCCGGGGGCACCGCCGCCGCAGCTTCCTCGAAGAACTCTTCGACTGACCGGCGTACGCGGGTGACCAGCGGTACGGCGCGCGTCGTCGACCCGTACGTGTGTGCCGGGTGCGGCGAACTGCTCGAGGCGCCCGTGGTCGTGGACCGCGGCGGGGACGCGGTGCTGGTGTGCGGCTGCGGGCACCGGCAGCCGTTCCGGCGGTTGCCGCTGTTCGCGCTGACCGGCCCCAGCGGCACCGGCAAGTCCACGGTCGGCCGGCTGCTGTCCGCCGAGCTGTCCGACCGCGTCGTCGTGCTGGAGCAGGACCTGCTCTGGTCCGCGGGCCTGCGGGACCCGGCCGACGACTTCCGCCAGTTCCGCGCGGCGTGGCTGCGGCTGGCCGGCATGATCCACCAGAGCGGCCGGCCGGTGGTCCTGTGCGGCACCGTCGTACCGCCCGAGTTCGAAACCCTCCCCGAGCGGGCCTTCGTCGGGCAGATCCACTACCTGGCGCTCACCTGCGACCGGGACGTGCTCGCCGCCCGCCTGCGCGCCCGCCCCTCCTGGCGGGCGTGGGACGAGGAGCGCATCGCCGAAACCCTCGACTTCACCGACTGGCTGCACGAGACCGCCCCTACCCTGAACCCCCCGGTCGCCCTCCTCGACACCACCGACCAACCCGCGGACCACACCGCCCGCGAGGTCGCCTACTGGGTCGCCTCCGGCCTCCCGATCGCACCCTGACCGCCCCGGCAGGCGATCTCGACCGCGTCGGCGGCCGTGTGGACGTACTCGATCCCGTCGACGGGCTCGCCGTCGCCGTCGAGCACCCGCCAGCCACCGATGGAGACCACCGGTACGCCGCCGCGCCGCCGGGCCAGGGCCAGCTCGCTGAGCGTGCCCCACGAACCGCCGACGACGATGACGGCATCGGCGCTCCACACGATGACCGCGTTGCGCGCCTGGCCCATGTTGGTGACCAGCACGGCCGAGAGGTCCGCCGAGGCGCCGGCCCGGCCGCTGTCGGCGCGTACGCCGATCACCAGGCCACCCCGGGCGGCGGCGCCCGCGGCCACGGCGGCCATGACGCCCTCGCCGCCGCCGCAGATCACCACGGCGCCGCGCTCGGCGAGCAGTTCACCCACCCGGTGGGCGTGCGCGGCGTCCTGCTCGGTGCAGGCGTTCGGCCCGCACACCGCTACCTGGAACGGCATCGTGCTCCTCGCCTGGATACCGTGGAGGGGTGCCCGACAAGACGTACGCCCGGCGGTCCGCGCGGGTGTTGCTGGTCGACGCCAGGGGGCGCCTGCTGCTCCTCCAGTCCTACCACGACGGCCGCCGCCCCAGGCTCGGCACGTTCTGGATGGTCCCGGGCGGCGGCGTGGAGGACAGCGAGCCGGTGGTGGCGGCCGCCGCGCGCGAGTTACACGAGGAGACCGGGCTGCTGGTCGCCCCGGCGCTGCTCGGCGTCCCGGTCGCGACGACCGGCGGGTACGCGGACCTGGGCTGGGCCAAGGGCATGTTCCGCGACGACTTCTACCTGCACCGGGTGGTCGACCACCAGATGAGTACCGACGGGTGGCTGGCGCACGAGCGCAGGCACATGGTCGGCCACCGCTGGTGGACCGTGGACGAGCTGGCCCGGACCACCGAGACGGTCTACCCGCTGGAGCTCGCCGCGCTGCTGACCGACCTGCTCGCCGGCCGGATCCCGGAGCGGCCGCGCCCGCTGCCCTGGCACCACTAGGAAGGCAGGCGGAGGACGGCGGACAGGCCCGGGGCGGCGTCGGCGAGGACGAGGGTGCCATTGTGGGCGCGGGCCAGTTCGCGGGCGATCGGCAGGCCGAGCCCGGAGCCACCGGCGTCGCGGGCGCGCGCGTCGTCGCGGCGGGCGAAACGGTCGAACATGCGCTCCCGGTCGGCCGCCGGGATCCCCGGCCCGTCGTCGCTGACCGAGTACCCGGGTGGGTCGGCGAGGGCGGTGACGGTGACCTTGCTGCTGGCGTGCCGGACGGCGTTGTCGACCAGGTTGGCGAGCAGCCGGCGCAGGGCGTCCTGGTCGCCGGGGACGATGACCGGGCGGGGCGGCGCGACCACCACGACCGGTACGCGGGCCGAGGCGTACCGGGCCGTCAGGTCGGCCGCGAGCGCGCCCAGGTCGACGCTGCCCCGCCGCGGCGCCCGCCGCTCGTCCAGCTTGGCCAGCAGCAGCAGGTCGTCCACCAGCCGGGACAGCCGGTCCACCTCGGCCAGCGCCTCGGTCGCGGCCAGCGCCCACTCGCCGGTGCGCTGCGCGACCTCCAGCTGGGTACGGATGCCGGCGATCGGGCTGCGCAGCTCGTGCGCGGCGTCGGAGACGAACGAGCGCTGCCGCCGCCGGCTGGCGTCGATGCGGTCCAGCATGTCGTTCAGGGTCGCGGCCAGGCGGCTGACCTCGTCCCGCGCCGCGGTCACCGGCAGCCGCTCGTCCAGCTCCCGGCCGCTGATGTCGGCGGCGCCGCGGCGCATCTCGGCCACCGGGCGCAGGGTCAGCCCGACCAGCAGCCAGATCAGCAACGCCAGCGCGAGCAGCAGGGCGGGTCCGGCGGCGTACACCCAGTGCCGTACGACCCGTTCGGAGTCGGCGAGCTGGTCGGTGGCCGCGGCGACGATGACCGTGGCCCTGCCCTCGGCGGTGTCGGCCGGTACGCCGACGACCCGCAGCGGGCCGTCGATGCCGACCAGGTCGCCCGGCAGCTCCAGCCGCGCGCCGGCCCGCACCGCCTCGATCTGGTCCGGGCGCAGCAGCGGGACCAGCCGGTCGGCGGTGGCCGAGGTGCCGATGACCCGGCTGCGCTCGTCCACGATCTGCACGTACGCCGTGGAGGAGTTGGTCACCGGGATGACCGCGGGCAGCCGGCCGGCCCGGTACAGCTGGGCGACCTCGCGGCCGGTCCGGATGGCCGCCTCGTCGACGGCGGACACCCCGGAGCGGTGCGTGACCGCGATCAGCAGGGCGGCGCCGGCCGACAGTGCCGCGGCCAGCGCCGCGGTCGCGACCAGGGTGAGCCGGGCGCGCAGGCTGAGCGCCCGCCAGGGCCGGGCCGGCACCCGGTCAGCCGCCGTCGGCGTCGAGCAGGTAGCCCGCGCCCCGGACCGTACGCACCGCCTGCCGGTCGAAGGGGGTGTCGATCTTGCGGCGCAGGTAGCCGATGTAGACCTCGACCACGTTCGGGTCGCCGTCGTAGTGCTGATCCCACACGTTGCGCAGGATGTCCGCCTTGGCCACCACCTCGCCAGCGTGCCGCATCAGGTACTCGAGCACCGCGAACTCGCGCGCGGTGAGCGTGATGTCGGTTCCGCCGCGGGCGACCTGCCGGGAGGCCGGGTTGAGCGTGAGGTCACCGGCGGCCAGCACGACCGGCCGGGGCGGGGCGCCGCGGCGGATCAGCGCGCGCAGCCGGGCCACCAGCACCACGAAGGAGAACGGTTTGGTCAGGTAGTCGTCCGCGCCCACGTCCAGGCCGTCGGCCTGGTCGTACTCGCCGTCCTTGGCCGACAGCATCAGGACCGGCACCCAGTTCTGCGCGGCGCGCAACTCCTGGCAGACCCGGTACCCGGACAGGCCCGGCAGCATCACGTCCAGCACCACCGCGTCGTACCCGCCCTCGCGCGCCCGGGCCAGGCCGGCCGGGCCGTCGTGGGCCAGGTCCACGGCGAAGCCCTCGGCGGCGAGCCCCCGCTGCAGGGCGGTGGCCAGCCGTACCTCATCCTCCACGATCAACAGCCGCACGCGTCACAGTGTGGTTGTTCGCCGAGCTGAACGGGAGCTGAGTTCTCAGCCTCCTCACAGGCTCGGTGCGCGAACCTTCGTGCAGAACCGAGACGCACAAGGAGCATCCCATGGCAGTTCTCTCCGCCCGAGCCCGCTGGCTGGTGCCGGTCGTGGCGGCGGCCGCGGTGGCGGCGACCGGCGGTGCGCTGGCGCTGGCGGCCTCCGCCGCCCCCGCGCTGCCGCCCAAGTCCGCCGCGCAACTGCTCACCGACCTGCAGCGCGCCAACCTGACGCCGTTCTCCGGCACCATCGTCCAGACCGCCTCGCTCGGCCTGCCGGCGCTGCCCAAGAACGGCAAGGCGACCGACCTGACCGACCTGGTGAGCGGGTCGAACACGCTGCGGCTGTGGTACGGCGGGCCGGACAAGGTCCGGGTGGCGCTGCTCGGCACGCTCGGTGAGAGCGATGTGATCCGCAACGGCCGGGATGTGTGGACCTGGGACAGCAACCAGAACAGCTACACCCACCAGTCGATCGACCCCGGCAAGAAGGACTCCGAGACCCGGGTGGGTACGCCGCAGCAGGCCGCCGAGGACGCGCTGGCGCTGGTCGGCAGGAGCACGACGGTGACCACCGACGGCACCGCGCAGGTGGCGCACCGCAAGGCGTACGAGCTGGTGCTGAGCCCGAAGGACAGCCGGTCCCTGGTCGGCCAGGTGCGGATCGCGGTGGACGCGGAGCTGTCGGTGCCGCTGCGGGTACGGGTGTTCGCCCGCAATGCCGCCAAGCCGTCCTTCGAGGTCGGATTCACCCAGGTCAGCTTCTCGGCCCCCGGCGGTGAGCACTTCACCTTCACCCCGCCGCGCGGTTCGCACCAGGCGAAGTCGGGCGGCCTGCCCATCGGCCGCCTGCCGGTGGACCCGGGCCAGCTCGACCCGAATTCTGTCGGTCAGCGGGGCGAGGCCGTCAGCACCGCCTCCAAGGTGATCGGCGAGGGCTGGACCAAGGTGGCCGTGGTCCCGGTCGGCGAGGACCTGGACGCGTCCACGCTCGGCGCGGTGCTCAGCGGCCTGCCGCGCGTCAGCGGCCCGTGGGGGACCGGCCGGCTGTTCAGCGGCCCGCTGTTCAGCGCGGTGCTGACCGACGACGGCCGGCTCGCGGTCGGCGCGGTGGCCCCGGAGCTGATCTACCAGGCGCTGGGACACAAGTGAGTACGGGCAGCAGTATCACCGGAGCGCCGGCCACGGAGGTGGCCGGCGCCCCGGCGTCCCCGGACGGGGCGCGCGGCGGCTCGCCGGTGGACGCGGCGGTGGCCACCCGCGGGTTGACCAAGCGCTTCCGGGGCGGGCAGCTCGCGGTGAACGGGATCGACCTGCAGGTGCCCTGGGGCGCGGTGTACGGGTTCCTCGGGCCGAACGGGTCGGGCAAGACCACGACGATCCGGATGCTGCTGGGCCTGATCCGGCCCACCGCCGGCACCGTGTACCTGCTCGGCCGGCCGATGCCCGCCGCGGCCGCGGAGGTGCTGCCCCGGACCGGGGCGCTGGTCGAGGGGCCGGCCTTCCACCCGTACATGTCCGGCTGGGCGAACCTGGCCCGGCTGGACGCGGCCGACCGCACGGCCGACCCGGGTACGGCTCGGCAGCGGATCGGCGCGGCGCTGGACCGGGTCGGGCTGGTCGCGGCGGCGAACAAGCGCTACCGGGCGTACTCGCTGGGCATGCGGCAGCGGCTGGCGATCGCCGCCGGCCTGCTGCAGCCGCGCGACCTGCTGGTGCTGGACGAGCCCACCAACGGCCTGGACCCGCAGGGCACCCGCGAGGTGCGGTCGCTGATCGCCGCGCTGGCCGCCGACGGCACCACGGTGCTGGTCTCCAGCCACCTGCTCGCCGAGGTGGAGCAGGTGTGCAGCCACGTCGGCGTCATGCACCGCGGGCTGCTGGTCGCGCAGGCCTCGATCGACGAGCTGCGGGCGCGGACCGAGGCGCGGGTGGTGGTGCAGACCAGCGAGCCGGCGCTCGCGGTGAGCACCCTTGTCCAGTGTGGACTGTCCGATGTGGACGCCGCGGCGGGCGAGGTGGTGGCGCCGCTCGGCGGTGCGGTGCCGGAGGAGCTGTGCGCGGCGCTGGTCAAGGCCGGCGTACCGGTCCGCGGGTTCATGCTGCGCCAGGCCGGGCTGGAAGACGTGTTCGTCTCGCTCACCGGGGAGGGCTTCGATGTCAGTGGCTGAGGCGGTACCGGCGGTCGGCCCGGCCGGCGCGCACGGGGTGCCCGCGACGCCGCGGCGGCTGGTGAGCACCCGGTTCCTGCGCTCGGAGCTGGGCATGGTGTTCCGGCGGCGGCGCAACCAGCTCGCGGTCGGCGTGCTGTGCCTGGTGCCGGTGCTGATCGGCGTGGCCATCAAGCTGTCCGGCAGCGGCGACGGGCCGCCGTTCGTCAGCGACATCACCGAGAACGGGATCTTCGTGGCGTTCGCGTCGCTGACCGCGGTGCTGCCGCTGTTCCTGCCGCTGGTGGTCGCCGTGGTGAGCGGCGACGCGGTCTCCGGCGAAGCGCAGCTGGGCACGCTGCGGTACCTGCTCGCGGTGCCGGTGGACCGGACCCGGATGCTGGCGGTCAAGTACGCCGGCATCGTGGCGTTCTGCTTCGCCGGGGCGCTGGCGGTGGCGGCGACCGGCGCGATCATCGGGCTGGCGATGTTCCCCTCCAGCACGGCGACGTTGCTGTCCGGGGACGAGGTGAGCACCCTCAACACCACCGGCCGGCTGCTGCTCGTGGCCCTGTACATCGGCATGTGCATGGCCGGGCTCGGCGCCATCGGGCTGTTCATCTCCACCCTCACCGAGGTGCCGGTCGCGGCGATGACGGCGACGGCGACCGCGGCGGTGGTCAGCGAGGTGCTGGACAACCTGCCGCAGACCGAGGTCCTGCACCCGTACCTGTTCAGCGACGTCTGGCTGGACTTCGGTTCGCTGGTACGCAGCCCGATCGACTGGCAGGCGCTCAACCACGGCATGGTCGTCACCGGCGTGTACGTCCTGCTGTTCCTGTCGATGGCCTGGGCCCGGTTCACCGGCAAGGACATCAGCGGCTGACCGGGCGGGGCGCCGGGGCTCAGACCGGCGCCCCGTTCCAGTGCAGGTCACCGGCGGGCCAGTCGCCCAGCGCGCCCCGTACGGGCAGCAGCATGGTGTCCTCGACCTCCGAGACCACCTCGTACGGGCCGTCGACGTCCAGCGGGCAGTAGATCGAGCGGACCGGGGGAAGCTGGTGCCAGCCGATGGCCAGGTAGTAGCCGACCAGGCCGGGGGCGCAGCCGAGCAGCCCGTAGGGGACGGCCAGCTCGGCGAGCAGCGCGGCGGTACGGGCGCCGAGCTCGCGGCCCAGCCCGGTGCCGTGCAGGTCCGGGCGTACGGCGACCATGCCGACGACGCCGACCAGCTGCTCGACCTGCGGGCCGGCGCCGATCTGGATGAAGCGGCGCAGGATGCCCGCGTGCGCGGCCGGCCCGGCCCGGTCGTAGCCGATCGCGCGGGCCTCGGGGCGGGCGCCGGACCAGCTCCGCCGGCCCGGGTAGGCGTGCGCGTACAGGGGGAAGGCGGCCCGCAGCAGGGCCGCGAGGGCGGCGTGGTCGGTCGCCGCCAGCTCGCCCTCGCGGGCGACCCGCCACCCCACCGCACCGGTATCCCGCATGGTCGCGACCCTAGCCGGGTGGGCCGGGTGGCTGTGGATGATCGACCGCGCGGGCCAGTCGATCGGCGATTACCGGCGGTGCTTGCCTTCGGGGCAGTGACGGAGACTTGACGGGTGGACGATCACGGGGCGTTTCTGGCCGAGCCGCCCGCGACCGAGCAGGTGACCGCGGCGTACGCGCAGGACGTGGCGGCCGACGGGTACGTCAACAACGCCACGCGCATGTGGTGCTGGCGCCCGGACGTGCTGGAGGCCTTTGCCGCGCTGCGAGCCCGGTTGCTGGCCGAGACCAGCCTGTCGGCGCGGGAGCTGGCTGTGATCGTGGCGAGTACGGCGGCCGCTCGCGGCGACTCGTACTGCTCGCTCGCCTGGGGTACCCGGCTGGCGGCGCTGAGCGACGAGGCCACCGCGGCCAGCGTGCTGCTCGGGGACGAGCCGGGCGGGGACCGGCTCAGCGACCGGGAGGCGGCGCTGGCGAGTTGGGCGCGGCAGGTGGTCCGGGACCCGAACGCCACGGCGCCCGCGGACGTCGACGGGCTGCGGCGGCTCGGCATCACCGACCGCGAGATCTTCGAGGCCACCGCGCTGGTCGGCTTCCGGCTGGCGTTCTCCACCGTCAACGACGCCCTCGGCGCCCCGCCCGACCTGCAGCTGGCCACCGCCGCGCCGCAACCGGTCCGCGACGCCGTCACCTTCGGCCGCTTGCCCGCCGCACCGGTGCCGTACCCGGGGGCGGCTCCGGGTGGAGCCGCCCCCGCGTAGGGGTCAGTTGATCCGCTCGCCGGAGTCGGCGTGGAAGGCGTGGATCTCGTCGGGCCGGATGCGCAGGCGGACGACCTCGCCCAGCTTCGGGGTCTTGCGCGGGTCGACCCGGGCGATCACGTCGACGTCGCCGTGGGTCGGGTCGCTGCCCTCGAGCGCGCCGTACAGGAACGCGTCCGAGCCGAGCTCCTCCACCACGTTGACCGTGACCGGGAAGCCGTCGGTGTCGGTGGTCAGCTCCAGCGACTCGGGCCGGAAGCCGAGGGTCAGGCTGTCCGCCCCGTTGAGGCCGCCGGTGATCGAGCGGTCCAGCGGCACCGCCGTACCGGCGATCTCCGCGCCGCCGTCGGCCACCTTCACGGTGCGCAGGTTCATCGCGGGCGAGCCGATGAACCCGGCCACGAAGACGTTCGCCGGCCGGTCGTACAGGGTGCGCGGGGTGTCGCACTGCTGGAGCAGGCCGTCCTTGAGCACCGCGACGCGGTCACCCATCGTCATGGCCTCGACCTGGTCGTGGGTCACGTACACCGTCGTGATCCCGAGCCGGCGCTGCAGCGCGGCGATCTGGGTGCGGGTGGACACGCGCAGCTTGGCGTCCAGGTTGGACAGCGGCTCGTCCATGCAGAACACCTGCGGCTCGCGGACGATCGCCCGGCCCATCGCCACCCGCTGCCGCTGGCCGCCGGACAGTGCCTTGGGCTTGCGGTCCAGGTACGGCTCGAGGTCCAGCAGCTTGGCCGCCTCCAGCACCCGCCGCTTGATCTCGTCCTTGGGCGTCTTGGCGATCTTGAGCGCGAAGCCCATGTTGTCGGCGACGCTCATGTGCGGGTACAGCGCGTAGTTCTGGAAGACCATCGCGATGTCGCGGTCCTTGGGCGGCATGTTGGTGACGTCCCGGTCGCCGATCTGGACGCTGCCCGTGTTCACCTCCTCCAGCCCCGCGAGCATCCGCAGCGACGTGGACTTGCCGCAGCCGGACGGGCCGACCAGGACGAGGAACTCCCCGTCGCCGATCTGGAGGTTGAGCGAGTCGACCGCTGGGCGGTCACTGCCCGGATAGGTCCGGGTCGCGTTGTCGAACGTGACGGTGGCCATCAGCCATCGCCTCCCTTCACCGGCAGGAACGTGCCGGACGATCCGAGTGAGGAAGGTTCAGGCCCCGAGGGGCTGCCAGCAGGCTAGCAGCCAGCGGCTGGACTCTTGCCATTTTGTGGGCCGCCAGGGCTGGCGCGGCATCTCGGCGCAGGAGATGCTGTCGCATAGAGTAGCGAACCGATCGCTTAGAGTGTCCGCGTTGGGGGTGGACACAAGGGGGGAACGCGATGTCCGGGTCGGGGCCCAGAACCCGTCATTGGCCCATCACTCGTCAACTGGCAGCAGTATCCGGCACCGTCCTGGGGCTCGTCGCCCTCCAGGCACTGCCGGCCGACCCAGCCATCGCCGCACCGCCGGCGCTGGCAGCACAACCAGCACAACTAGCACAACCCGCACAACCAGCAGGAACCGTAGGAATCCCGCAGGACCGCGGCGTACGCCCCGAGCGGGTGGACCCGCTGGTCAACACCATCACGATCCAGCCCACCGAGGACGACGCCAGCATCGAATCGAAGCCCAACTACGCGCCGTACACCTCCGAGCGGCTGCTCATCGGCGGTGGCGGCACCCTGAGCTGGCGCGCGGCCCTCCGCTTCGACCTGGCCGCCGTCCCGGCCGGCGCGCAGATCACCAGCGCCGAGTTCGGCCTGTACTTCGACGGCTACTGCCTGTCCGTCCCGGACGTCCCGCTGTGCGGCGGCACCGACCACCAGCTCGACCTGCGCCGGGTCACCGCGGCCTGGACGCCGACCACGATCAGCGACAAGGTGACCACCGCCGAGCAGGTCACCAGCTCCTACACGCTGGCCGCCAACGCCCCGCAGGGCTGGATGAGCTGGCCGGTCACCACCCTGGTCCAGGCGTGGCGGACCGGTACGCCCAACTACGGGCTGATGATCCTCCAGCACGGCGAGGCCGACGGTAGCAGCGGCCCGGCACCGCCCGGCCGCCGCTTCACCGGCTCACCGGCCCTGCGGCCGCGGCTGATCGTGCGCTACACCAGCGACGCGGTCCAGCTCGCCGAGCCGGTCACCGTGCACGGCAACGGCGCCGAACTGTCCTGGACCCAGTACGCCGGCAGCGCGCCGTTCACCGGGTACGAGGTCCACCGCGGCGCCAGCCCCACCTTCACCCCCGGTCCCGGCACGCTGCTGGCGAACCTGACCGGCCGCGGCACGACCAGCTACCGCGACAGCACGGCCACGCCGGCCAGCCGGGTCACGTACAAGATCGTGGTGAGCGGGGCGGCCTCGGCGCCGCAGACGGTCACCCTGCCGGCCGCCGGGCTGGTGCGCACCACGCTGCGGCTGGCCCCGGCGCCGGGCCGGATGACCTACCTCTACTACTCCACCGAGGTCACCAACTGCGCCAACTACGGCGCGATGCCGCACGCCTGGGTGGGCACCGCCGCGAACGCCCGCTGGCGCCCGCTGCTGGCCTTCGACGTCTCGGCGATCCCGCGCACCGCGGTCATCACCAACGCGACGATGTCGATGTGGCGGCTGTTCGGCCCGAACGCCCCGGTCACCGTGGAGGTCCACCGGGTCACCGCGCCGTGGACCGAGGGCACCGGCACCGCGGCCTGCACCGGCGACGGCGCCACCTGGTACGACGCCTCCGCCAGCCATCCCTGGACCACCGAGGGCGGCGCGTACGACCCGAAGCCGGTCGCCGCGGCGCTGGTCCAGGCGCACGCCGCCTCCGGCGCCGACCCGTACAACCTCACCGGCCTGGTGCGGAGCTGGGTCTCCGGGGCGACCCCGAACAACGGCGTCCTGCTGCGGCTGTTCAGCGAGACCCTGACCGCCGGCAACTCGGTGGTGTACGCATCCGACGACTATGCCGCCGAAACCAGCCTCCGGCCGACCCTGACGGTCACCTACACCGGGTAGCCGCCGACCTCCGGCCGGCGCTGAACCCTGGCGCCGGCCGGCTCAGGTCCAGCGGAAGTAGGCCACCACGATGCCGATGATCGCGATCGCGCAGATCGTCCACGCCACGTAGGTCGGCACGTTGCTGCTCTGCTCGGCACCCTCCGCCGCCAGCACGGTGATCCGGTCGAGCACGGCCCCTCCTCAAACGGCGTAAGCGCTCCTGCCGAAGGAGCCTACCGGTTGCCCCGCACACCTCCCGGGTAGGACCCTCGCTACACGACCTACCGACCAGTAGCCATGGGAGGGCCCGTGACCGCGAAGGTGAGTGAGCAGGACGCGCGCGATGTTGCCGAGGCCGCCCGGGAGAAGGACTGGAAGCGACCGAGCTTCGCCAAGGAGCTGTTCCTCGGCCGCTTCGACCTGGACCTGATCCACCCGCACCCGACCCAGGACGCCGAGGAGGCGGCCGGCAGCGCCACCTTCCTGGCCCGGCTGCGCGAGTACTGCGCCGGCCTGGACGGCACGGTCATCGAGCGCGAGGCCCGCATCCCGGACGAGTACGTGAAGGGCTTGGCCGACCTCGGCTGCTTCGGCATCAAGATCCCCACCGAGTACGGCGGCCTGGGCATGTCCGCGGTCACCTACAACCGCGCCCTGATGCTGGCCGGCTCGGTCCACCCGAGCATCGGCGCCCTGCTCAGCGCGCACCAGTCGATCGGCGTACCGGAGCCGTTGAAGCAGTTCGGTACGCCCGAACAGAAGCGGGCCTTCCTGCCCCGCTGCGCGGCCGGCGCGGTCAGCGCCTTCCTGCTCACCGAGCCCGACGTCGGCTCCGACCCGGCGCGGCTGGCCTGCACCGCGACCCCCGACGAGGACGGCAGCTACGTCCTGGACGGCGTCAAGCTGTGGACCACCAACGGCGTCGTGGCCGAACTGCTGGTGGTGATGGCCCGGGTGCCGAAGAGCGCGACCACCAAGGGCGGCATCACCGCGTTCGTGGTCGAGGCGGACGCGCCCGGCATCACCGTCGAGCGGCGCAACGGCTTCATGGGCCTGCGCGGCATCGAGAACGGCGTCACCCGCCTCCACCGCGTCCGGGTGCCCGCCGCCAACCGGATCGGCCGCGACGGCGAGGGCCTGAAGATCGCCCTGTCCACCCTGAACACCGGCCGGCTGTCCATCCCGGCCCTGTGCACCGCGGCCGGCAAGTGGGCGCTGAAGATCAGCCGCGAGTGGAGCGCCGAACGGGTCCAGTGGGGCCGGCCGGTCGGCGAGCACGCCGCGGTCGCCAGCAAGATCAGCTTCATCGCGGCCACCACGTACGCGATGGAGGCCGTGCTCGACCTGTCCGCGCACCTGGCCGACGCCGCCCGCAACGACATCCGGATCGAGGCGGCGCTGGCCAAACTGTGGGCCAGCGAGATGGCCTGGACGGTCGCCGACGAGCTGATCCAGATCCGCGGCGGCCGCGGGTACGAGACCGCCGAGTCGCTGGCCGCCCGCGGCGAGCGCGCGGTCGCCGCCGAGCAGTTACTGCGCGACCTGCGCATCAACCGGATCTTCGAGGGCTCCACCGAGATCATGCACCTGCTGGTGGCCCGCGAGGCCGTCGACGCCCACCTGTCCGCGGCCGGCGCGCTGGCCGACCCGAAGGCAGCGACCAGCGCCAAGGCGAAGGCGGCGGCCAAGGCCAGCGGCTTCTACGCCAAGTGGTTGCCGACCCTGGTCACCGGCAAGGGCCAACTACCCCGCTCGTACGGCGACTTCGGGCCGCTGGCCACCCACCTGCGGTACCTGGAGCGCGCCTCCCGCAAGCTCGCCCGCAGCACCTTCTACGGGATGACCCGCTGGCAGGCGGGCCTGGAGCGGCGGCAGGGCTTCCTCGGCCGGGTGGTGGACATCGGCGCCGAACTGTTCGCCATGGCCGCCTCCTGCGTCCGTGCCCGGATGCTGGGGGAGGCGGCCGCGTACGAGCTGGCCGGGACGTTCTGCGCGCAGTCGCGGGTCCGGGTCGAGCGGCTGTTCGACGCGCTGTGGGACAACACCGACGACGCCGACAGCACCCTGGCCAAGGGTGTGCTGGCCGGGCGGTACACGTTCGTGGAAGAGGGCGTGCTGGACCCGAGCGAGGGGACCGGCCCGTGGATCGCGCCGTGGCGGCCGGGGGAGTCGGCCGAGGACAACCTCGCCCGCCGCTACGTGCCCTCCACCAGGGACTGAGGAGCGGACTGGGGAGCAGGCCGGGGGCTGTCGGTCCGCGCCGCCGTGCCCAGCCGGGTACGGACCTGGTCGGCCTCCGGCAACCCCAGGTCGGCGTAGATGGCCAGCGCCTGCCGCCAGTGCTCGGCGGCGGCGCCCGGCTCGGCCGAGGTGGCGTAGACCTGCGCCAGGCCGTCCAGCGCCCGCGCCTCCTGCCGGCGCTCGCTGCCCTGCCGGGCCAGCGTCAGCGCCTCGCCGTGGTAGTGGAACGACATCGCGTACCGGCCGGCCGCGCGGAAGGTCTCGGCCAGGTCGTTGGCGACCGAGCTGCGCGCGCCGGGGTGCGCCGCCTCGCGCAGCAGGTCCAGCGCCTGCTGCTGGCACTCGATCGCCTCGTCGTGCCGGCCCATGTCGCGGTAGGCGTTGCCGATCCAGGTCAGCGCCGACCCCTCACGCCAGCGGTCGCCGAGCCGGCGGGCCGCGGCCAGCGCCTCGTTCAGGCTGGTCAGCCCCTCCTCGTACCGGCCGATGGAGGACTGGATGATCCCGATGTTGACCATCAGCAGGCCCTGCGCGTGCAGGTCGTCGTGCTGCTGGTAGATCACCAGCGCGCCCTGGTAGTGCTCCAGCGCCTCGCTCAGCCGGCCGAAGACGTGGTGCGCCACGCCGATGTTGTTCAGCGAGGACGCCACCCCCAGCGGGTCGCCGACCGCACGGAAGAACGCGTGCGCCCGCTGGTAGAGCCCGAGCGCCTCGCCGATGTGGCCCAGTTGCAGGTGCGCGTTGCCCAGCCGCTTGATCGCGGTCGCCTCGCCGGCCCGGTCGCCCAGCTCCTGGTAGAGCAGGACGGCCCGCCGCTGGCAGTCCAGCGCCCGGTCGGAGTGCCCGGTGTTCTCGTACGCCATGCCGAGCGCGATCAGCACCTCGGCCTCGCCGCGGGTCTCCCCGGAGCGCTGCGCCGCGGCCAGCGCGATCTCCAGGCAGGGCACCCACTCCTCGGCGTGCCCGCGGACGTAGTACATGTGCGCCAGGCAGACCGCGATCCGCCAGGCGTGCCCGGCCCAGCCGGCCTTGGCCGCGTGCCGTACGGCCGCCAGCAGCGTCTCCCGCTCCGACTCCAGCCAGTCCAGCGCCGCGTCCTGGTTGGCCGGCGAGCGGCGTACCTGCGCCAGGCCCGTCTCGCCCGGCCGCTGCCCGGTCGGCGCGACCAGCTCGGCGGCGTCCCCGGCCGCGTCCCGGTAGTGGTCCAGCAGCCGGGTCAGCGCCTCCTGGCGGGACTGCTCCGGCTCCTCGGCCAGCGCCGCCTCCCGGGCGTGCTGGCGCATCAGGTCGTGGAAGGTGTAGCGCGCGGGCAGGTGCTGGACCAGCAGGTGCCGGTCGAGCAGCCCGTCCAGCAGGTGCGCGGTGTGCAGCGGGGCCAGCCCGGCCAGCGCCGCCACCGCGTCGACGTCGACGTCGGGCCCGGGCACGGTGCCGAGCAGCCGGTACAGCCGCTGCTGCTCGGGGCGTAACTGCCGGTAGGACAGCGCGAAGGCGGCCGAGACCGACCGGTCCTCGACCTGCAGCTCGGCCAGCCGGTGGTGTTCGTGCCGCAGCCGGCGGACCAGGTGGCCGACGGTCCAGGTCGGCCGGTGCCGTAATCGGGCGCCCGCGATCCGGATGGCGACCGGCAGGTTGCCGCACAGGTTGACGGTCTCGGCCGCCGCCTCCGGGTCGACCCCGGGCCGCTCGTCGCCCACCGACCGGGCGAACAGCGCGGCCGCGTCCTCGGGCCGCATCACGTCCAGGCTGATCGTCCGTACGCCCGGCAGGTCGGCGAGCCGGCGGCGGCTGGTGATCAGGACCAGGCAGCCGGGTACGTGCGGGAGCAGCGGGTCGACCTGGGCCACGTCCGCGGCGTTGTCGAGCAGGATGAGGACCCGCTTGCCGGCCACGGTCGTACGCCACAGCGCGGTGCGCTCGGCCAGTTCGTCCGGCAGCGTGCCGGTCACCCCGAGCAGGCGAAGCAGGGTGTCCAGCGCGGTGCCGGGCGTGACCGGCGGGAAGTCGGCGGAGTGGGCGTGCAGGTCGAGGTAGAGCTGCCCGTCGGGGTAGCGGGCGGCCAGCTGGTGGGCGGCGTGCACGGCCAGCGTCGTCTTGCCGACCCCGGCCATCCCGTCGACCGCGGCGACCGTGGACTGCCGGGCCGCCGCCAGCAGCGCGGCGAGCTCGGCCTCCCGGCCCACGAAGTCGGGTACGTCGCGGGGAAGCACGTTGCGTCGCGCCGGCGACTCGTACGACCCCATGCCGGGAAAAGTAGCCCATCTGGCGGTAGAACGCCCCCCTACAGCCGTCACGTCCTGTTCCTTTCTGGAACCGGACGTACGGCCCGGGTGGTGGGCCGACCCCGTGACCTGGCCATCGCGCCTCCCCCGCGGCGGGACGTAGTGGGGTACAGCATCGGCCCGGATCGCGCCTGAAGTCGAGCGTTTCCCGGCAATTGCAGCAGAGGAACCGGTCAACTGAAACGCTCGGTTACCACAAGACTACGCAGGGACGTCAGCGCTCGGGTTCGAGGTGGATCGCGGCCTCCTCGGCGCTGGCCGCGCCGCCGTCGATGCCCACGTCGGTGCCGACCGCGTCGGACTCCTCATCGCCGTGCGCGCCCTCGTCCGGGGCGACCAGCCGGCCGGCGCGCCCGCCGTAGCCGTCCTCGTCGTAGCCGTCCTCGCTGTCGCGGTCGACGCCGAGCTCGGCATCCACCTCGGCCTCGTACTCCTCGGCCTCGGGCAGCGCGGTGTAGGCCAGCTCGGGGTCGTACGGGTCGGTGTCGTCGTCCTCGGGCTGCTCCTCGGCCAGCCGCTCGGCCAGGCTCTCCGGCTCCTGGTCGCGGTCCACGGCCACCGGGCGGTCCGGCGGGACCCAGCCGGAGTCCAGCGGGTCGTCGTCCAGCGGGCCGGCCAGGGTGTCGGCGTTGTCCTCCTGGACGTACTGGCCCAGGTCGTGCTGTTGGGCGTGCCGGGGGTCGGTCATCAGGCCTGCTCCTGGTACTCGTGAGGGGAGTCGCCGAGCGCGCCGCGGTGCACGCCGTCCTCGGCCTCGAACAGGTGCATCCCGCACCAGAACACGATCATTGCCAGCACCCAGAAGGCGCACACGTCGACGATGGTCCAGGCGACCAGGTTGGCGCCGGTCCGGAACACGGCCAGGAAGAACAGGCCGGCCAGGAGCAGCAGCACGCCGCCGCCGGTGAGCGCGAACCCGCCCGCGTTGCCCGGCGCGGCGACCCCGGCCAGGACGACCAGCGCGGCGGCCAGCAGCAGGATGCCGGTGGCCCGGTTCAGGCTGAGGCCGATCAGCAGGTGCCCGGCCCGGCCGCTGGCGGGCACGTCGCCGGCCACCACCAGGGCGACCACCCCGAAGGTGGCGTACACCAGCGCGACCACCGCGGCCACGACCCGGTAACCGCCGCGACCGGGCTGGTTCACCTCGACGTACTGGTGTGCTTCCGGGCTGGACGCGCGTACCTGATCCACGAATGACTCACCACCGGCCATCGTCCTGAACACCCCCCATTGTCCCCCGTACGGTGCGGTTCCGGGTTCTGATCATGCCGTACCCAGCGGGCACCGCCGCGAACACACGCGGCCGGGGTTTGCGGCCCGCCCGGCGGGAGAAGAACTGGTGCGGAGGTAAGACATCATGGGCGTTGTTCTGTTAGTCCTGCTGCTCGCGCTCATCCTGGGTGGTGCGGGTTTCGCCCTGCACGCGCTCTGGTGGATCGCGCTGATCGTGCTGGCCGTCTGGCTAGTCGGCTTCCTCGTCCGCTCGGGCGAGAGTGCCCGCTGGTACCGCTGGTAGCAGACCGCTCCCGGCCGTGAGGTCCTTGTCCCCGGCGGAACACAGCGACATGTCCGTGCCCGGTCCGGTGCCCCGCCGGACCGGGCGCACTACTTCCCGCTGGCCGCGGCGCAGTTCGTAGCCGGCCAGCACCGCGCGCCGCGCGAGGTCGGCCTCGGCCCGGTGCGCCGTCGGTAGTTGACTGTTGAATCCCCGCAGCAGCGCGAGGACCTGCCTGCGGTAGGCAACGTCCACAGTGGACCACGGCTGCTTCGCCTCGGTCGCGGCGTACTGCTCGCCGGGCGTCGGGATCCGGTTGCGGGGCAGCGGGACCCGCACCCTGGCCTGGCAGGCGGCCACCCCGGGGCGCAGGCCCACCAGGTCGGCCAGCAGCCGGTCCGGCCAGTCGTTGGGCAGGACGACGTCGTCGGCGAGGAAGACCACCCAGTCCGCGCTGGTCGACCGCCAGCCGGCGTTGCGGGCCTCGACCAGGCCGCGGCTGCCCGTACGCAGCACGGTGATCCGGTGCCGCAGCGGGCCGGGCAGGTCCAGCCAGAGCGCGTCTGTCCCGAGTGGACGGTCATCGGCGATCAGGATCCGGTCCGGCCGCGGGCCGCGCGCGGACCCCAGGCAGTCCAGCAGCACCTGCAGGCTGCGGGACCCGTGCGTCGCCACCACGACCGCGTACTCCACTCACACCTCCCCCTACTGCGTAGAGCATGGATGAACCGTTGCCCGGCGGCAAGGATCATCCCCAGACTTCGGCCGCGGTCTCGACGACCAGTTCGAGCTTGGCGACCTGCTCCTCGAAGCTCAGCTCGTTGCCCTCGACGGTGGAGGAGAAGCCGCACTGGGGGGACAGGCACAGCTGCTCCAGCGGTACGTACCGGGCGGCCTCGTCGATGCGCCGCTTCAGCGCGTCCTTGCTCTCCAGCGCGCCGCTCTTGGTGGTGACCAGGCCCAGGACCACCTGCTTGCCGGCCGGGACGAACCGCAGCGGCTCGAACCCGCCGGAGCGCTCGTCGTCCCACTCGCAGAAGAACCCGTCCACCTCCAGCCCGCCGAACAGCGCCTCGGCCACGAAGTCGTACCCGCCCTCGGCCGCCCAGGAGGAGCGGAAGTTGCCCCGGCACATGTGCGTGGTGACGTGCAGCCCAGCCGGCCGGTTGGCCAGCGCCGCGTTGATCTGCCCGATGTAGCGCTCGTGCTGGTGCGCCGGGTCGCCGCCCCGGCTGCGTACCAGCTCCCGCTGCTCCGGGTCGTTCAGGTATGCCAGGCTGGTGTCGTCCAGTTGCAGGTAGGTGCAGCCGGCGGCGGCGATGCGGCGCACCTGCTCGGCGTACGCCGCGGACAGGTCGACCCAGAACTGGTCCTCGTCGGGGTAGACGGCCGGGTCGATGGCCGCCCGGCCGCCGCGGTAGTGCACCATGCTCGGGCTCGGGATGGTCAGCTTTGCCACCTGGTCCGGCCCGGTGTTGGCGGCCAGGAAGGCGAAGTCCGCGCCGAAAATGGTGTCCTCCAGGCGGATCGGGCCGTCCACCCGCAGCGCCGCCGAGGTGAACTCCAGGCCGCCGTCCCGGTTGCGGAAGGACACCGTCAACTTCTCGTCGGTACGGCTGATGCCACCGAGGGAGTAGATGAAGTCCATATGCCAGGAGGTGCGCCGGAACTCGCCGTCGGTGGCGGTCCGCAACCCCACCGCGCCCTGCATCGCGACCACGTCCCGGATCGCGTCGTCCTCGGCCTCGCGCAACTGCTCGGGGCTGATCTCCCCGGCGGCGCGCGCGGCCCGGGCACGCAGCAGGGCCTGCGGGCGCAGCAGGCTGCCCACGTGGTCGGCCCGGAACGGAGGGGTGGTCCGTACGCTCACGTCGTTGTCTGCCACTCGCCCATCCTAGGAACGCGCGGCGCCGGTGTGCTCCACCACGGCCGCGCAGAACACCCCCAGGTCACCCGGATGCCGGCTGGTGATGAGCGTGTTCGGGCCCTGGGTGTCGACCACCAGCTCCTCGTCGACCCACTCGGCGCCGGCGTTGCGCAGGTCGGTGGCCAGGCTCGGCCAGCTGGTCATCCGGCGGCCGGTGAGCACCCCGGCCTCCACCAGGATCCACGGCGCGTGGCAGATCGAGGCCACCGGCTTGCCGTGCGCGAAGAACGCGGTCACCAGGTCGACCGCATTCTGGTCGGTACGCAGCTTGTCGCCGTTGACCACGCCGCCGGGCAGCACCAGGCAGTCGAAGCCGGCCACGTCGGCGGCCCCGACGGTCAGGTCGACGGCGAAGGTGTCGGCCCGCTCGCGGGCGTTGAAGCCCTGGACGGTGCCCTCGCCCGGCGCGATCAGCCGCGGCGTGCCGCCGGCCCGCTCCACCGCCTGCCACGGCTCGGTCAGCTCGACCTGCTCGACGCCCTCGTTGGCCACCAGGAACGCGACGGTGGCCCCGCGCAGTGTTGGTTCGGTCACGATGTCTGCCTCCTTGCCGGGTACGTTACGGGGATCGCTGGCGTGCGGCCGCGCGCCGACCGAGGATGCCCTTGTGCATACCCGCGCCGCCGCGGCGGATTCCCGCTCCAGCGGCGCGGATCCGCGGCGGTGGCGGATCCTGGTGGTCAGCCAGCTGTGCGGGTTCATGAGCCTGCTCGACGTCAGCATCGTGAACGTCGCCCTCCCCTCGATCCAGCGCGGGCTCGGCGCGTCGGCGGCGCAGGTCCAGTGGGTGGTCTCCGGGTACGCGCTGGCGTTCGGCCTGGCGCTGGTGCCGGCCGGGCGGCTGGGCGACGCGCTGGGCCGGCGGCGGATGTTCCTGGTGGCGCTGAGCGCGTTCATCGTGACCAGCGCGCTGGCCGGCGCGGCCCCGACCGCGACGCTGCTGGTGGTGGCGCGGCTGGCGCAGGGGCTGGCCGGCGGGATGCTGCCGCCGCAGAACGCCGGGCTGATCCAGGACCTGTTCCGGGGCGCCGAGCGGGCCCGGGCCTTCGGGGTGTTCGGCGCCACGGTGGGGCTGTCCACCGCGGTCGGGCCGATCGTGGGCGGGCTGATCCTGGCCGGCTTCGGCGGGGCCGGCGGCTGGCGGTGGGTGTTCTTCGTGAACATCCCGGTCGGGCTGCTGGCGCTGGTCGCCGCGATCCGGTTACTGCCCCGGCAGGCGCCCGGCGGCCCGGTGCTGGCCCGGCTGGACTTCGCCGGCGCGGCGCTGCTGTGCGCTGGCGTACTCGCCGTGCTGCTGCCGCTGGTGTCCGCCTCCAGCGGCGGGTTACGCCGGCTGTGGTGGCTGTTCCCGGCCGCGGTGGTGCTGTTCGCCGCCTTCGCCCGCTGGGAGGTGTGGCTGTCCCGGCGCGGCCGCAGCCCGCTGCTGGAGCCGCGGCTGCTGACAGGTACGCCTGGCTACCCGGCCGGCGCGGCGCTCGGGCTGTCGTACTTCGTCGGCTTCAGCGGGATCTGGCTGGTGCTGGCGCTGCACTTCCAGCGCGGGCTGGGCTACTCGCCGCTGCACTCCGGGCTGTCGGTGACGCCGTTCGCGGTCGGCTCGGCGGTGGCCTCGGCGGCCGGCGGGCGGCTGGTGTCGCGGCTGGGCCGGCGGCTGACCGTCCTGGGCCTGGTCCTGACCGCGGGCGGGCTGGGCGCGGCGGCGCTGGTCCTCGACGCCACCACCGGTACGGCCGCGGGCCTGGCCGCCGCGGCGCCGTTGCTGGTCGCCGGGGTGGGCAGCGGGTTCGTGATCCTGCCGAACATCACCCTCAGCCTGCAGGCCGTACCGGTCTCGATGGCCGGCGCGGCCGGCGGGGCCCTGCAGACCGGCCAGCGGGTCGGCGCCGCGATCGGCAGCGCCGCGCTGGCCGCGATCTTCTACAGCGTCCTGGCCGGCGACGGCGGTTACCAGGCGGCGATCGCGTGGTCGCTGGCCGGCGCGGTCGGCTTCATCCTCATCGCGCTCGCCCTGGGCGTGGCCGACCTGCGCCGGGACGGTCGGCGGCGCCGGGCCTCGGCCGCGGCCGAGGAGCACTGGTCCTAGGGTTTTGGCCGGGTTCTAGGGATTCTGCCGGGCCAGCGGGCCGGTGCGGCGGGTGTCCAGGCGCAGCGTCCAGCGCTCGATGCTGACGGTGTCCAGGTGGCTGCCGGTCCACGGGTCGGCGTCCATCAGCGCCCGTACGCCGGCCTCGTCCGCGGCCTCGGCGACCAGGACCACCCGGTGCTCGTCGGCCAGCGGGCCGCCCAGCACGAGGTCGCCGCGCGCGACCAGGCCGTCCAGGTAGGCGGCGTGCGCCTCCCAACCGGACTGTTCCTCCAGCGGCCGGCCCGGCGCCCACTCCGGCCCGGACCGGTGCCGCACGATCAGAAACGTCGCCACGCCCGCCGACCCTACCGGCCCCGCGCCGGGACGCGGGGCCGGCCGGTTCGGCGCCAATTCGGCGCACCGCGGTCGGTCAGGCGTTGACGCATTCCCAGATGCTCTCGGCCTGCCAGATGCGGGAGAAGTCGTTGAATTCCACGTTGTTGGAGTTCTCGTGGCAACCGTTCTGGATCAGGTCCAGGCCGGCCGCGGCGATCTGGGCGCGCGCGTCGGCGCGGGCCCGGGACAGCGCGAGGGATCCGTTGAAGCCCGTACCGAATCCGGTGAATCCCTGGCTGAGCTGGGCGTGCACCGGTCCCGCCCAGGCGACCGCGGGCGCGGCCATCGCGACAGAACCGGCCATCGCGACCGCGCCGAATCCGGCGGCCAATGCCTTCCGTACACCCACCATTTCGTAACTTCCCCTCGACTGGTGAATCATTTTCTGTCGGGGGCCACCAAACAGGAGGATGCTGAAGCGGCGCTTACGTCCCGCGCAAATGTTTGTTGGGACACCTACCGGATCACCAGGGTGTGTTCGCCGCGGGGGACCAGTTCGCCGATGACCGGGGCGCCGGGGATCTCGCCGGCCAGCAGCAGCCCGCCGGAGGTCTGCGCGTCGGCGAGCAGGACCAGCTCGTCCTCGGCGTACCGGCCCGGGTCCAGGTGCGGGCGGACCCAGTCCAGGTTGCGGCGGGACCCGCCCGGGACGTAGCCGGCGGCCAGGGCGGCGCGGGCGCCGTCGAGGTACGGGACGGCGGCGGCGTCGATCACCGCGGTCACGTTGCTGGCCCGGGCCAGCTTGTACAGGTGGCCGAGCAGG